>ERZ826146.207-NODE-207-length-72400-cov-5.668215_pt1 | contig 72400 bp, 59 predicted proteins | sample MGYA00519857_ERZ826146 | MGnify/ENA primary metagenome ERZ826146 (study PRJEB31778, sample SAMEA3449222) | human gut metagenome | biome: human gut; feature: human-associated habitat; material: faeces | place: United Kingdom | collected 2010/2012 ...
TCCTAAAGTTTTATCAGTGAACCAATATTTTAGTAGCCTTTCCGTTTACCGTCACGATGTATATGCCGGGCATGAGTTTCGAATCGGCAGGCATTTCAACGCCTTCAGGAGTGAATACATTCACTTTTGCGCCCTCGGGTGCGATAATGCGGCCGTTCTCGACGCGGACGCCGCCTCCCTGCTGCGTAACGGAGTTCTCTATGCCCACTTCGGTGTCGGCCTGCACGAATGTCCAGGCGTAGCTTGTACCTGAGAGCAGGTCTTCGGGGAACGCATTAGGTTCATTGCCTAACACCTGTGCGTTGAGCAGCCTCTGTATGTTGTCGTTTCCCACCGACGCTATGGCATACTGGGTTTCGCTTACGGGCAGCAGATTCCAGCATGTTGCCACAACGCTCTTGTCATCTGCCGTAGGCACGGTGTAACGGTCTTGTGCGGTTAATGTAGTGGAAATGCTGTTGCCCGTGGCGCGGTTTACTATGCTTACATTGCCAGGTTCGGTCTCAACAAATCGCCACTGCGCGTTCTGGTCGGAAGGGTCTTTTTTCTCGACAGTGAACTTGTATTGCGCGTCGACAACCGAGGTATTATCGGTAATGATTTCACCATCGGCCCCGTCTTCTGCCGTAGTAATGTTATACCACGTCACCGTCTCGTTGTTTTGCGGGACATAAGCGTCGGTATATTCGGTCAAAATTATTTTTGATTCCGACCTGTCGGCATTTGATTCGCGCACGAGCCAAATAGAGTGACTGCTTCCTGAACCTGCTAGGCTCGGCCATCTGAATATCTCGCCCCCTCCCGGTGCCGGAATGCTGGATTCGAGGGCAATGCCGTCTTCCAGAGCGCGTATTTTAAATTTGGCCTGCATCTCGTCCATTAGCATGATACATTCGCCCTGAGAGCCCATTCCAACACCGAGCTTACGCCCGTCGTATCGATTGTAAATGGTATACCACTCGCCGTCCTCTGTAACGAAACTCCATAGCTGTTTAGCCAAGCTCTCGTAGTCGGAGTAATCGGCTTCCGGCATACCCCACACTTCGTTGTCTTCCACTGCCGTCCAGTAGAGCCATTCTGTTTCTTCCGGCCTGATGGACTGCAAGAAGTACCATTTTACTTTACCGTCCTTGCTTGCTTCGGGAAAGACGTCGGCCTTAACCGGCACGTTCCAGGCAAATGCAAAGACCATCAAGAGAAATGTAATCTTTTTCATGTGCATAGGGTTTTAGAATTACTTTATGTTCTTGTTCTCAATAAAATATACCTTGTATCCACGCTTGGATTATATTTTCACGGTATACATTTATAGTTGCTTTAAAGTTGTCATAATATTTTTAAACGAACAAATAATCCGCATTACAACGAGTTAAATTTAACTTTATTTACGTTTTTAAGATTCGCATTATATTCACTCATTATTCACAAAAGCCACTATTTATTCACCATACGACAAACGGGCGTTCTGAGCAAATAAAAATTATGTCTGACCTATTTTAAAATATGTCTGACATATTTCAAAATACAAGGCACATATTTTTGCCCCCGTCCCATGCGGGTTCCAAAGGGATGTTTCCGGCACTTTCAGAAATGAATATTTATCAAGCATGATGCGGTGTCACATCCGGCAGCCCCAAACAACCGCGACCGCTTCACTATTGCCCTCTACAATGGACAGTTTTGCAGGTTCAGAGGATTGAAAAGTTTATATTTTGTTACAAACCGGTGTCGTTTTAAAGTTTTTTGCGATTGCAATAAACGAATCGCATAAAAATGCGTACTTTTACACGCATTTTAACTTACCGGCAAGAACCGGGCAACTAATTTTATTCGTATGGCTACAAAAAGAAGCAAACTAACTTTACTATTTCTGTTTACTTTCCTGCTTGCGAGCGCACAAATACGTCCGTTCAAATTTGCGCAAATTACCGACATACACCTGAAGGCGAACGACCCGAAACCTACCATCGACCTGCTTGAGACCATAGCGCAAATAAACGCTACCGACGGGCTGGACTTCGTACTCGTTACGGGCGACATAGCCGACGAAGGCGACCGGGAGACCCTTTTGGAAGTAAAAAGGAACCTCGACCTTTTGAGATACAAATACTATATTATATTAGGTAACCACGAAACTACCTGGAGCGACAGCGGTTGCACGGCTTTCGGCGACATTTTCGGCAGCGAACGCTTCAAGTTCGAGCACAACGGGATTCTGTTCCTCGGCTTCAACACCGGCCCGCTAATGCGTATGGCTTACGGACATGTGGTGCCGCAGGACATAAACTGGCTGAAAAGCGAAATGGACAAATACGGTAAGCAACAACCTGTAATACTCGTAACCCACTACCCTATCACCGAAGGCGACATCGACAACTGGTACGACGTTACCGACGCCGTGCGGCCTTATAACATTCGCCTGTTCATAGGCGGGCACTACCATGCCGAGAAAAACCTAAGCTACGACGGCATTCCCGGAATACTCATGCGCTCCAACCTGCGCGACAAGGACGGCAAGCCGGGATACGGCATATACGAAGTAACCCAAGATTCTATAAAGGTATTCACACAACGCATTGGCGAAGACAAAAGACAATGGGCCGCGTTCTCGCTGACTAAACAATACTTCGACCATGACGGAAAGGCCGGCAAATATCCCGATTTCTCTGTCAACAACCAATATTCCAACGTTAAGGAGAAATGGAACATACAAGGAGAAGCCGGCATATACTGCTCAGCCGCCACATACGGCAACATGGTGTTCGTGGGCGACGACCTCGGAAAACTAACGGCATACAACATTAAAAACGGAAAGCACCTTTGGAGCTTTGCCAGCGGCAAACGAATCATCGGAGACCCGGCAGCGGCCGACGACATAGTGGTGTTCGGCAGCGCGGACGGGAACATTTACGGACTCGACGCAAAGACGGGCAAAGAGCTATGGCGCGTAAAAGCCGAAAAGGCGGTGCTCGGAGCTGTTACAATAAGCAACGGTGTGGCATACATCGGAGCAAGCGACAACTGCTTCAGGGCAATTGATATAAAGACGGGGAAAGTAATCTGGACATACAACAACGTCAAAGGATATATCGTAGCCCGTCCGTTGGTAACCAGTGACAAAGTCATCTTCGGAGCTTGGGACAACACTCTTTACGCGCTAAGCCTGAAAGACGGCAAGGAAATGTGGCTGTGGAAAAGCCCTAAGGGCGGAATGCACTATTCCCCGGCTTCGGTGTGGCCCGTGGCGGCGCACGGCAAAGTATTCATAGCCGATCCCGAAAGGGCACTTACCGCAATTGACATAAACACAGGCAAAACCGTTTGGCGCACATACGCTTCGAAGGTACGCGAGAGCATAGGCCTTTCGGAAGACGGCGAACGTGTGTATGCAAAGACCATGAACGACAGTGTTGTGTGCTACTCCACCGCGTCTGCAACCCCCGAACAGGTATGGGCCTCGAACGTAGCCTTCGGTTATGAGCACGCCCCGTCAATGCCTTTAGAGAAAGAGGGCATTGTGTTCGGCGGAACAAAAGACGGCCTTATCTATGCCCTCGAAGGCAAGACGGGAAAGGTAATTTGGAAACACAAGATAGGCAACTCGCTCGTCAATACCGTACATCCAATCGACAAGAAGCAGGTAATAGCAACTTCGAGCGACGGCAGGATAGTTCTTCTGAAAACAAAATAACAACACATGAGAATAAAGACACACATCTATGCAACTATCGTTTCCGCTCTCTTACTTGCAATCGGGAACCAAACAGTTTCGGCACAAAAGGTAAAGATTAAAACAGGCATAGAAGTACTGAAAGACCAAGATTTCAAATGTCTTGAAGGCAAGCGCGTAGGACTGATTACCAATCCCACCGGTGTGGACAACAATCTGGTAAGCACAATCGACATACTCCACAAGGCAAAGAACGTGAAGCTTGTTGCCCTTTACGGTCCGGAACACGGCGTGCGCGGCGACGCACATGCGGGACAGAGCGTTACCGACGTGAAAGACGCAGCCACGGGTCTGCCCGTTTATTCGCTCTACGGAAAGACACGCAAGGCAACACCCGACATGCTTAAAGACATAGATGTGCTTGTTTACGACATACAGGACATCGGCTGCCGCTCGTTCACATACATAAGTACCATGGGGCTTGCAATGGAAGCAGCCGCCGAGAACGGAAAGGAGTTCATCGTGCTCGACCGTCCCAACCCCCTGGGCGGTAAACGCATTGAAGGCTGCAACGTTGAGGACGGATTCATTTCGTTCGTGAGCCAATACAAAATACCGTATATCTACGGAATGACATGCGGCGAACTGGCGCAAATGCTCAACGGCGAACGAATGCTCACAGGCGGCGTGCAATGCAAACTCAAGGTAATAAAAATGCGCGGCTGGAAAAGAAAAATGAACTACTCCGACACAGGGCTGCAATGGATTCCCTCGTCGCCCCACATTCCCCATGCCGAGACATCGTATTACTATCCCGCCAGCGGGATATTGGGCGAGCTGGGCTACATGTCTATAGGCGTAGGCTACACTATTCCTTTTGAAATGTTTGCCGCGCCGTGGATAAAGGCCGATGAACTTTCTGCACGACTCAATTCCCTTGAAATACAAGGAATAATCTTCCGCCCAATTTACGCAAGTCCGTTTTACTCGGCTTACAAAGGCGAAAAAATCGAAGGCGTGCAAGTACACATAACCGACTACGACAAAGCGCCGCTCACCGACTTGCAATTCCTTGTCATGCAGGAAATGGCCTCGCTTTATCCCGATCACGCGGTTTTCGACAACGCCGACAGGAAGCGGTTCGACATGTTCGACAAAGTTTGCGGCACATCAAGAATAAGAACGCTCTTCAGCAAACGCAACAAATGGGAAGACGTAAGGGCATACTGGTACAAGGACGCCGAAACGTTCCGGAAACTGTCGAAAAAATACTACCTCTACCGCTAAAATGCGGCACAAACGCGGGAACATTCCTGAAAGAAAACATAACAGCTTACCGACACACACGATTCAAATGGCAGAGAAAAACAGGATTCAGGCACTCGACATAATGCGGGGCATTACAATAGCAGGAATGATTATGGTAAACAACCCCGGTAGCTGGAGCACAATCTACGCGCCGCTCAGGCACGCTTCATGGTGCGGCCTGACGCCAACCGACCTTGTGTTTCCGTTCTTCATGTTCATAATGGGAATAACCACATTCCTTTCACTGCAACGGTACGACTTCAAGCCAACGGCAACAGTGCTGAAAAAAATTATAACACGCACGTTGGGAATCATCCTTGTCGGCATATTCATAAGTTGGTTCGCGCATTTCTGCTATTACTGGAACAATGCAGACGACAGTTTAGGCTTTGGCCGACAGTTGCTCGAAGCATCCAACGTGTTCCCCACCCTGCGGTATTCGGGCGTGCTCCACAGGCTGGCCGTATGCTACGGTATCGTAGCCATAACGGCAACACTCGTTAACCACAAACGTTTTCCTTGGATTATCCTCGCGCTCTTCGCGACATACTTCGTCATACTGGAAGCCGGAAACGGCTATGCATACGACGAAACAAACATACTATCGATAGTAGACCGCGCAATCCTAACCCCGGCACACATGTACAACGACAACAGTATCGACCCCGAGGGCATACTGAGCACCATTCCGAGCATAGGGCACGTTATGACAGGCTTTTGCGTGGGGCGCATGATGTTCCGTAAGGACAGTGTCAACGAACCTCGGAGCAACACTCAAATATTATATTCCAAGATAACCCGCCTGCTGCTTTTCGGCGCGTGCATACTCATGATAGGATTCCTGTTCAGCTACGCCTGCCCCATAAACAAGAAAATCTGGTCGCCGTCGTTCGCAATGGTAACATGCGGTTTCGGCTCGCTCCTGCTGGCCGTGCTGATATGGCTGATAGACATAAAGGGGAAAAAATCCTGGGGACGTTTTTTTGAGGTATTCGGCGTAAACCCGCTGTTCATGTATGTAATGTCCGACATCGTTGCCATTCTATTCGGCAGCGTCTTGTTCTACTCCGACGGCAACGACATAAACATAATACGCTACACGTACATCAACCTCATACCCTTGTTCGGCGAAAACGGGGCTTCCTGCATTTATGCCCTGCTTTTCGTATGCCTGAACTGGTGCATAGGCTATCCGCTATACAAGCGCAAAATATATATCAAACTATAAGCAACACACATATTAATATACGGAACATGCAAAACGCTGTTCCGCAAACACGAACACAACAAAGAAAATGGCATTTGAAAAAATAACAGAAGAACCGTCATTGTACGATAATTTGGAGGAAAAACCCGTAAGGGAAATACTCGAAGAGATAAACGACGAAGACAGTAAGATTGTTCCCGCCGTGCGCAAAACCATACCGCAAATAGAAAAGCTCGTCGAATCGATTGTGCCGAAAATGAAACGCGGCGGACGTATTTTCTACATCGGTGCGGGCACGAGCGGACGCCTCGGAGTGCTTGATGCGTCCGAAATTCCTCCCACATACGGTATGCCTCCCTCATTCATAATCGGTCTTATAGCCGGCGGCGACTTCGCCCTGCGCAATGCGGTCGAAAATGCCGAAGACGACTACGACAAAGGCTGGGAAGAGCTGCAGGAACACGATATTTCGGAAAACGACACTCTCATAGGCATTGCAGCCTCGGGCACGACGCCATACGTAATAGGCGCGCTCCACCACGCACGCGAGCACAACATACTCACTGCCTGCATAACGAGCAACCCGGGCAGCCCGCTTGCTGCAGAAGCCGACATTCCTATCGAAATGATTGTTGGGCCGGAATACGTAACGGGCAGCTCGCGAATGAAGTCGGGCACGGGGCAAAAGTTGATACTAAACATGATTTCAACCTCTGTCATGATAAAACTCGGACGCGTGAAAGGAAACCGCATGATAAACATGCAGCTCACCAACAAAAAACTCGTGGAGCGCGGCACACGCATGCTCATGTCCGAACTGGGACTCGGGCACGACAAGGCGCACGCCCTGCTGCTCATGCACGGGTCGGTAAGCAAAGCGTTAAAATATGTTTCATCGCACACCCAAAATCAGGAAACCGGAAGCGGAAAATAAAAACGCTTTCCCGAGGGCGTAAAAAATATGTCAGACCTTTTTCAAAATACAAGGCACATATTTCAAAATATGTCAGACATATTTTTTATTTGCTCCGACCCCTCTGAAAACTGCCGTAAACAAAGGCCTCGCAAAGGGCAGCCCAATGCAGACAAAAACAACATCGCCTACAGACAAAACAAAGCGACTACATATCATGAAATTAACAGTAATTAGAATATCACTGCTCGCGTGCGCCTCACTGCTGTGCACACAAACGAGCATTGCGCAGAAACTCGAACGTGCCGTCCCCGAAACGGTAGGTCTGAGTTCCGAACGACTTACCTACGCCGACAGCATAATACTGCAAGGCATAGAAAACGGCAACATGCCGGGAGCAGTGCTCGCAGTGGTAAAGGACGGCAAAATGGCCTACCTAAAGGCTTACGGCAACAAGAGCGTGTATCCCGAACGCGAGCCCATGACTGCGAACACGGTGTTCGACATGGCCTCGTGCAGCAAATCAATGTCAACTGCGATATGCGCCATGATACTCGTGGAACGCGGCAAACTGCGCCTGACCGACCCGGTGGAAAACTACATTCCGGGATTCAAAAACTGGGAAAGCAAGGACGGCAAGACAAAACGCACCATACGCATAAGCCACCTCATGACCCACACTTCAGGCCTGCCGGCCTACGCCCCCGTGGCCGAGCTGCAAAAGCGCTACGGCGCGCCGCAGCCCGACAGCCTGATGAGCTACATAGCCTCGTGGCAACGGGATTTCGAGCCGGGCAAGGATTTCCAATACAGCTGTCTCAACTATATAACGCTGCAAAACATAATACAGCGCATAAGCGGCATGTCGTTGCGCGAATTCGCACGCCGCAACATATTCGACGTACTCGGAATGAACCACACCGACTACATTCCCTGCGCTGAAGGCAAAGACGGTTGCGAAAGCACAGATGTCCCGTGCTGGGCCGACAGAAAATCCGACGATTGGAAAGAAATTATCGCCCCCACCACCAAGCAACCAAACGGCAAGGTGCTGCGTGGACAGGTACACGACCCCCTGGCGCGCGTAATGAACGGTGGCATAAGCGGGAACGCCGGTGTATTTTCCACTGCCGACGACGTTGCGCTCCTCTGTGCTGCCTTGGACAACGGCGGCTCGTTAAACGGCAGGCAAATACTCAGTCCTGCCACGGTAAAGACAATGACTTCGGTGCCTTCCGACCTGAAACAGTTCGGACGCACGCCCGGCTGGGACTGCTACTCACCCTATTCCTCAAACGTAGGCGACCTGCTTAGCGACAAGGCCTACGGCCACACGGGCTATACCGGCACATCTATCGTAATCGACCCGGAAAACCACCTTTCCATCATCCTGCTCGCCCATAGCGTGCACCCCGTTGACGAAACAAGCGTTGTGCGTATCCGTTCATTGGTGGCAAATGCCGTGGCCGGAGCACTCGTCAAAGGCGGAAACACTTACACCGAACATTACTACGAACGCCGCAGCCAGTTCGACGAAGAAAAACCCGTTACCTCAAGCGACATTATCATGCTGGGCAACAGCCTTACCGAGAACGGAGGCAACTGGAGCGCACGGCTCGACAACGGGAACATACGCAACCGCGGCATTATCGGCGACGACATACCCGGCATGTACGACCGCCTTTACCAGATTCTGCCCGGACACCCCGCCAAGTTGTTCCTTATGGCCGGAATAAACGACCTTTCGCACGACCTGTCGGTAAACGAGATTGCAGCGTCGGTGGAACGTATCGTTAAAAAGATACGCACCGAATCACCGCAAACAAAACTTTACCTTCAAAGCCTTCTGCCAATAAACGAAAGCTTCAACAGATATAAACGCCTCGCGGGAAAAACGGATTCTGTACCCGCCATAAATGCAAAACTTAGAGAACTGTCGGAAAAAGAAAACATAACATATATTGACCTCTTTCCGCTTTTCAAAGAACCCGATAGCAACTCCATGAAAAAAGAACTGAGCACAGACGGGCTGCATATAAATGAGGCGGGATACGCCATTTGGACTAAAAAACTGAAAAAACACATATAATATATGAAACATACCGTTCTTAAATTCACAGCCGCGCTATTGTGCTGCCTTGCCATGACAGCCGGTAACGCATACGCGCAGAGTTTCAAGGAAAAAGCGATAAAAAATATCCTGGACGGCGATTTAAACAAAGCCGAAACATTGCTCAACAACCTTTCCGAAAACGAAAAGAAAGAACATTACATCCTAATCGACTCGCTGCAACGTACTATTTACCGTATCCGCAAGGACTTTTCGATTTCCCCCGATGAAGGCAAACGACAGATAAGCGAACGTATGCAGGGCGTAACCGACGAAAAGATAGACTTGTGGAAAAAGAAGAAATACATCGAAGCCGACACCTTGGACGGCAAGGAAATGTGGTTCCGCCGCTCTATCGGCAACTTCTTCCTGCTCAACAATGACGACTTCAGCAGCCAGAATGAGGCGTCGCGCAAACAAACTTACAAATACCTCGAAAAATATTACAACGAAGCAATGGCCACAGAAGCCGACGAGAATGGCGTTCGCAACCACCACAAGTGCCAGATAACTTTCTCCATTGACGTTAAGGCAGACGCTGTTCCCGACGGAGAGACCCTGCGCGTGTGGATGCCTTTCCCGTTCGAGAACATGCGTCAATCGGACATACAGTTGATAAAATCCTCGCACGACGTAACTCTCTCGAAGAACAGCCTGCAACATACGGCCTACATGGAAGGAACAGCGCAAAAAGGCAAGCCCACGCATTTCGAAATAACCTATAGTTACATCGTGGGCGAACGGCATATCGACCGCGCCGAAATACTCTCGCGCCTTAAACCCTACGACAAAACGTCGGATACCTATAAAAAATACACCTCCGACGAATACCCGCACATTATAAAGAGTGACCGTATGGAAAAGCTGGCCCGCTCGATTGTAGGCAACGAAAAGAATCCTGTTTTCCAGGCTTCAATCATTTACGACTGGATAGTATCGAATTTCCCCTGGGCAGGAGCGCGCGAATACAGTACAATACCGAACATTCCCGAGTACGTTCTCGATAACGGGCACGGCGACTGCGGCCAGGTAACGCTGCTTTACATCGCCTTGGTGCGTTCTATCGGAATACCGGCACGCTGGGAAAGCGGATACATGCTTTACCCCCACGAGCTGAATTACCACGACTGGGCCGAGACTTACTTCGAAGGCGTTGGCTGGGTACCTACCGACGTATCGTTCGGGCGAACAATGGTAGGCGAACCGCTTAGCGATTACTACAAAACAGGAATAGATGTATATCGCTTCGCTGCCAACGAAAACACAAACCAACCTTTCGACCCTGAAAAGGAATTCATACGCAGCGAAACGGTCGACAACCAGGCAGGCGAGGTGGAGTGGCGCGGCGGGAACCTGGAATACAAGGATTTCAGCTCGTCACTGCATATCGACTCCTTCATACGGATAGACAAGAGCAAACCCGAAAAAGAATGGGGGCTCGTGCGCGTATCGGTAGCCTCCATGTACACCGACCCTTACCACAGCGCAGGCATGGCAACGCAGTCGACGATGGGCACTCCAGTAAAAATCATAGCCAAGGCAGACGACTGGTACAAAGTCGAGACTCCCGACACATACGTGTCCTACATACCCGGCTATTCATTGGTCATGCTCGACAGCACAAAGCTCTCTGCATGGAAAGAAACAAAACGTTACATAGTCACGGCCTACCAGTCGCAACTCACGAGCGAGCCGAAAAAAGGCGCAACAGTCAGCGACCTCGTAATGGGCGACATACTTGAGTACAAAGGCGAGAAATCAAAATACGTAATGCTTGCAACACCCGACGGCCGCGAGGGCTATGTGCCCAAGTCGGACGTTGAGGAGCTCTCCTCATGGGCAGCGCAGGCGTTCGACGTGAAAAAAGTGGAAAGCACGGCGCGGCGCATGATGGGCTCGCCGTATTTCTGGGGCGGAACGTCAACAAAGATGACCGACTGCTCGGGACTTTCAAAGATAAGCTATTTCTCCAACGGCGTAATACTAATGCGCGACGCATGGCAGCAGGCACTCACTGGCAAGAAAATCGCTGCGGCCGACTGGCGGCAGGCACGCACGGGCGACCTCCTGTTCTTCGGTACACGCAGCGGCCGCGTCACCCACGTGGCCATATACCTCGACAATGGCAAGTACATACACTGTTCCGGCCGCGTCAAGATAAACAGCGTTGACCCCGATGCCGACGACTATCTCTCCACTCCGTTCCTTTCGATAAGCCGCATTGACGGGCAAATCGGAACAAAAGGCATTACAACAGTCAGGGAACATCCCTGGTATTTCCAGAAATAATCCAACGCTATACATAAAAACTACAACAATACTCCATAACACACCACAAGCACCATGGACAGAAGAAACTTCATAAAAGCGGCAGGCGCAGGCCTGGCTCTCGCCGCAGCCCCGCAAATAACATCGGCCAAAAGTCTTATATCTTCAGCAAAGCCAGGAAAAAAGAAAGCCGCAGGACTGAAACTCTCGTTCTTTCCCTACGAACTCAAACTGCGCCACGCCTTCAACCTCGCCAAGTCGAGCCGAACAGTAACGCCCGACGTGCAGGTGCAAATAGAATACGACGGCATAACCGGCTACGGCGAGGCTTCCATGCCCCCCTACCTCGGCGAAAGCGTTGAAAGCGTCACCAAATTCCTCGGCAGCCTCGACCTCGCACAATTTACCGACCCGTTCCGAATTGACGACATACTCGATTACGTTGACAACGTAGCCCCGAAGAACCCCGCCGCCAAAGCCTCGGTAGACATTGCCCTGCACGACCTGCTCGGTAAAATCATGAACCAGCCATGGTACAAGATTTGGGGACTGTCGCCCGAAAAGGCACCATGCACAAGTTTTACCATTGGCATTGACAAGGCCGACGTGGTAAGGCAGAAAGTGCAGGAAGCCGCACCATACAAGATACTAAAGGTAAAAATGGGCCTCGACAACGACAAGGAAACCGTAGAGATAATACGTTCCATGACCGACGTACCCATTTGCGTCGATGCCAACCAGGGGTGGAACGACAAGGAAGAGGCCCTGCGTATGATTGACTGGCTGGCCGAGCGCAACTGCCTGTTCGTGGAGCAACCCCTGCCCAAGGAAAAATTCGAGGAAACCGCATGGCTGCGCGACCGAAGCTCGCTGCCCATCATAGCCGACGAAGCCTTCCAGCGCATTGGCGACATACCGCGCCTGCAACAGGCTTACGACGGCATAAACATCAAACTCATGAAAAGCACCGGCCTGCACGAGGCTTACAAAATGGCCATAATAGCCCGTTCGCTCGGTATGAAAGTAATGGTGGGCTGTATGACCGAAACGTCGTGCGGCATAAGCGCCGCGGCACAAATCGCGCCGCTCGTTGACTGGGCCGACCTCGACGGCAACCTGCTCATAGCCAACGACCGCTTTGAAGGCATGAAAATCGTAGACGGGAAGATAACACTGAGCCAATACCCCGGAATTGGGGCAAAACTGCTCAAGGAATAAACCGCCGGCAACACATACACACATTCCCGCCGCCTGCACGCCCCCATGTGCAGGCGGCTTTGTTTTAACCCGAGTCGGTCGTTAGGTTTCGGACAGATTGCCTGTTTATGTCATGCAGGTTGCTTTATGCATGGCCTAAGGCGTGGCGGGCCACATCAAGGCCGGGCGGGAAGCAAAGTGCCGGCAAAAACGGGTAAGGTGTCCGGAAAGCCTGCCCGGGAGAACTTATAATTGACTATACATTAATACTTCGCATTCTAATGACCGATTCTGGTTTACCACTTACTGCGAGACGGAAACTCCCTTCGGCCATGCCCCGCCGCAGGCCGCCCGAGGATGAATAAACATACAACCTCGCAAGGCCGATGAACAGTGGTTTTCGGGCTGTCCCGCACCTACGGAAAAATATGTCCGAGGTATTTTAAAATATGTCTGACCTATTTCAAAATATGTCAGACATATTTTTTGCGCTCCCAAAAGCCGCCTTAATTTCAAAAATGAATAATCGGACTAAGACAGACAACCATTCCATCTGCAACCACTCAGCCCAAAAGCAAACACGTTTACACTGATTATAATCGCTTGGGCAATTAAAAACACGGCTGCGCGTGCTTTTTCCGTGCACTGGCATGTCACCTATCGCTCACGAAACTCGTTTTATATGCGGAAATAAAAAGAATTTCAAAAAAAATTGTCCGAAAATTTGGCAGGTAAGTAAAAACTTTGCACTTTTGTAGTGTACTATTTAACTATAACACTAAAACAGTTCAAAACTATGTTAGACATCAGTCATCTCCGCTTCGGTTATCACGGCAAGCGCAATCCTTTGTACAGCGACTTCAGCCTTTGCCTCCCCCAAGGACATGTCTACGGGATTCTCGGCAAGAACGGAAGCGGCAAATCAACCCTGCTCTACCTTATTTCGGGACTGCTTCGCCCGCAAGGGGGCAAAATACGTTTCATGGGCGATGAAACTTCGCAGCGCCGCCCTTCCACATTGAGCAGGATATTCATCCTGCCCGAGGAATTCTACCTTCCCGACTGCAACTTCATGACGTTCGTAAGGCGCTATGCCAAGTTTTACCCCAAGTTCAGCTACGAAACACTGCGTGCCAGCCTGGACACGTTCGACATGCCCGAAGACATGCCGCTCAATGAACTTTCGATGGGCAACAAAAAGAAAGCCTACGTATGCTTCGCCCTCGCCACGAACGTACCCCTGCTTTTAATGGACGAACCCACCAACGGATTGGACATTCCGTCGAAAAGCCAGTTCCGCCGCGCAATATCACGCACCATGACCGACGACAAGAGCGTGCTTATCTCGACCCACCAGGTAAGGGACGTAGACACACTGCTCGACCATGTGACGATTATCGACTCGGGGCGCGTGCTCCTGAACAGCGACACATATAATATTACCTCACGCCTGACTTTCGACGAACGCGGCATGAACGAACCTGCGGACGACGCCATTTTCGCGCAGCCATCGCTAAAGGGAAACAAGGTGATTTGCCGCAACATCGGCGGAGAAGACACGCCGTTCGACCTCGAACTGCTGTTCACTGCCGTGGTAAGCGGCAAAGCCGAAGCAATAAGCAACATAATAAACGGGCAGGAACAGCCCGGTAACGCCTAACAACACAAAAATATGAATACCATAACACAAACTGACGGATTTTCGTTCGCCCGCTTCAAGGCCGTGCTGGCAAACGACATAATAACGCTGCGCAAGACGATAATAACGGCCATAAGCATAGGCTTCTTCATGTTTTTCCTGGTCGAGGGCCTCTCCCTGGACGGATACTTTAAAAGCGGTTTCAAGTTCCACGACGTGGCTTACACCCTGTCGAACGTTTTCCCGCTCACGGGCATTATGCTCATAACAATGATGGGCGCACTCATGCTGCACGACTGCCGCCGCAAGGAAACGCGCATAGCCGTGATAATGCTACCCGCGCGCCAAAGCGAGAAATACCTCTCGCGCATAGTAATGTGCCTGTTCGGCATTCTCGCCGGAATACTCATACATGTTGTACTGTATTACCTGTTCCTTGGCCTGCACTTCGCTTTCCAGAGCGGCGTGGAACTGCCCGCGAACATGTCGGAGCCCTGGCAGTACCTCAACCCGTTCGGCTTCCACGGACAGATAACTTACAACGGGAACAACATAAACCCGCAAGAAATAATGAGCATTACGACACTGTTTTTTATCGCGCTGTGGCTGTTCTCGTGCTACATCCTTGGCGGGACGATATGGAAAAAAGGGAGTTGGCTCATTACGAGCGCCGTGCTCCTTATGCTGTCGTTCTTTACGGCCGGAATGCTCAAGGACGACCACACGGTAACTTTCTTTCTCAACGCTAAAACGCTTGTAAGCGACTTCGTAATAAACATAGGGGTATTCCTCTTGCTCACGGCGGTAAACATCTGCCTGTCATACTTGATTTTTAAGCGAATGCAAGTCACGCACAAGAAGTTGTCCGACTTCCTTGGCCGGCGTCGCCGCACATGAACAGAAACATTATCACAAACGACATGCAATTCAACGAAAACAAAGCAATCTACATACAGATAGCCGAACGCATTGCCGACGAGATAATGCTTGGCGTTTACAACGAGGATGAACGCATTCCTTCGGTGCGGGAATATGCCGCACGCATGGAAGTAAACATCAACACCGCCCTGCGTTCATACGCTTACCTCGAACAGACGGGCGTTATTTACCAACGGCGCGGCTTGGGTTACTTTATCTCGCCCGACGCCAGGCAACTTATCGTCAGGCATTACAAAGAGGATTTCTTCGGGACCTTCCTTCCGGAGATGTTCAACCGCATGGACATGCTCGGCATAGGCATTGAAGAAATCGAAAAACTATACAACGAACACCGTAAAGCGGATAAAAACGCAAAACAATGATTCACCTCAAAGACATCAACAAGACTTACGACAACGGAACCAAGCTGCACGTGCTCAAAGGCGTTTCGCTCGACATCGCAAAGGGCGAGTTCGTTTCAATAATGGGTTCTTCGGGCTCGGGAAAGTCCACACTGCTCAACATCATGGGCATACTCGACACTTACGACAGCGGCGAATACACCCTAGCAGGAACTCCCATTAAGAACTTGGGCGAGAACAAGGCGGCCGACTACCGCAACCGCCTTATAGGCTTCGTGTTCCAGTCGTTCAACCTCATCCCGTTCAAGAACGCGCTCGAAAACGTGGCACTCCCGCTCATGTACCAGGGCGTGAGCCGCAAGCGGCGCAACATGCTGGCCATGGAATACCTTGAACGCCTCGGACTAAAGGACCACGCCCACCACATGCCAAACGAGCTTTCCGGAGGACAGAAACAGCGCGTTGCCATAGCCCGCGCAATCATCACCCGCCCGCAGATAATACTTGCCGACGAGCCCACAGGCGCATTAGACAGCCGCACGTCCGTGGAGGTAATGCAGCTACTGCGCCAACTGAACAACGACGGCATGACAATAGTCGTCGTGACCCACGAAAGCGGCGTGGCCAACGTTACCGACAAGATAGTACACCTGCGCGACGGCATTATCGAGAACATTGAGGAGAACCTCCACCACGACGCCTCGCCCTTCAGCGCTGACAGCATAATAAAATAAGGAAAAAGGAACCCCGTCTGCACCCAAAGCTGGAACAGGCGGCAATCCGAACAAAAGGAACCCTATGTTTGACACTTTTCAAGAAATATTCGCAACACTGCGCCGCAGCAAACTGCGCACGGCTCTGACGGGAATATCGGTATCTGTGGGAATTTTCCTGCTCATCGTGCTCCTCGGGGCAGGCAACGGCATTATCAACGCCTTCCTTGACATGAGGGGCGCGTTGGCATTGGACGTGATGAACATCTTCAGCGGAATAACGTCGAAGCCCTACAACGGAATGAAAGAAGGCCGCCGCGTTCAAATAGACACGCGCGACATGCAGATAGCCTCCACCAACTTTCCGGAAACAGTGCTTAAATCGTCGGCGCAGGTAACGCAGAGCAACATCACCGTGCGATACGGCAAACAGCACATAGTGCGCACGTTCAACGGCGTGTCGCCCGCATACAGGGAGATGAACACGGCCACCGACAACATGCGTGCCGGACGCTTTGTAAACGACGTTGACATGCAGCAGCGGCGAAAGGTAATCGTAATTTCGGAGAACGACGCCGACTACCTGTTCGGCACGTACAGGAACGCCGTGGGCAAATACGTCACGGCCGACGGAGGCATGTACCGCGTGGTGGGCGTATGTTCATACCACCGCGGCAACAACGACATGTACGTACCCTACACCACACTGAAGTCGATTTACAACAAAGGCAACAACCTCGACAACATAATGCTGCGCACGCGCGGGATAAAGTCGCACGAGGATGTAGACCGCTTCGACGAACGCTACCGCGCCATAGCCAGCCGCGTGCACATGTACGCCCCCGATGACGCGGAAACCGTGTGGATGTTCAACACAAGCGCGGGCGCAGAAGAAATGAATAAGGCTTTCGATATACTGCGCGTGACGCTCTGGGTAATAGGCATACTCACGCTGCTGAGCGGCGTGGTGAGCATAAGCAACATAATGCTCATCACCGTGCGCGAGCGCACCCACGAGTTCGGCATACGCAAGGCCCTCGGCGCGCGCCCCATGACTATACTGCGCGGCGTGATAGTGGAAAGCGTGGTGATAACCACCTTTTTCGGCTACGCCGGCATGGTGCTCGGCGTACTCGCCACCGAATACCTCAACTACGTGGGCGGGAAATACACCGTAACGGTCGACAACATCACCATGACGCTGTTCTCCAACCCCACGGTCGACATACTAACATGCGTCGAGGCTCTCGTGGTGATGATAACCGCCGGAGTGGTGGCCGGGCTTATACCCGCGCGCAAGGCCGTAAAGGTAAAACCCATAGAAGCACTGAGGGCGGAATGACGGCGGCGCATATTTATTCGCCGCAACGGATATTAATTCAAAAACTCCGGCCGGTTTTCAATCCGGTTTTCATGCCCCGAAAAATATGTCTGAGATATTTTAAAATATGTCCGACCTAATTCAAAATATGTCCGACATATTTTCAACTACGTCCAATGATGATGCTACGGGCTGGAAATAAAGTTTTTGCATGGTTATCCAAAACAAGATTTTACCCAAGCACGGAAATGAATAAAAAAACACAAACCATATAACAAGAAAATACAACAATGAAAGAAATATTCGACATAGACCGGCTCGACGAGGTGGTGCGCACCTTGACCAACAACAAGTCGCGCAGCCTGCTCACCGCCTTCGGAGTGTTCTGGGGAATATTCATGCTCGTGCTCCTTTTGGGCAGCGGAAAAGGGCTGGAACTGCTTATGATGTCGAACTTCGGCAACTTCACCAAAAGCTGCGGCATTATAGCGGCCAATGCCACCACCCTGCCCTACAAGGGCTACCAGGACGGGCGCAGCTGGAGCCTCAACGTCGAGGACGTGGAACGCATACGCAACGCCGTGCCTGGCATAAAGGACATCTGCCAGTTGGATACGCGCTGGGGCGTAAACGCCACTTACGGCAAACACACATACACGGGCTGCGGACTCAAAGGTGTCGTGGCAGGATATGAAAAAATAGAGGTGCCCAAACTTAAATACGGGCGCTACATCAACGAGGACGACGTGCGCCTGCGCCGCAAGGTATGCGTCATCGGCCGCAGGATATACTCCGAGCTGTTTCCCGACGGCGGCAACCCGTGCGGCAAATACGTACTCTGCGACGGCGTGTATTACCAGATTGTAGGCGTTGACAACTGGAAAAACGACAATGGCATGGGCGTATCACCGGCCTACGCGCTGCAAATTCCCAACTCGCTGCTGCGCGAAATCTACAACCTCGGCAACAAGACCGACGCCATCACCTTTACCACCAAAGACGGCGTTACCGTCGAATCGGTAGAGAAAAAGATAACCTCAATCGTAAAGCGCGCCCACTCCATACACCCCAACGACAAGGAGGCTGTAGAATTCTTCAGCCTCGAGATACTGTTCCGCGTGTTCGAAAACCTCTTTCGCGGCATAAACATACTCGTTTGGATGATAGGCGTAGGCACACTGCTCAGCGGAGCGATAGGCGTGAGCAACATAATGCTCGTGGCCATACGCGAGCGCACGTCGGAGATAGGAATACGCCGCGCAATAGGCGCAAAGCCGCGCGACATACTCTCGCAGATACTCTCGGAGAGTTTCATAATAACGTTCCTGGCCGGGCTGTCGGGCATAGTGCTGGCAGTGCTCCTGCTCGCCGCTGTTGAACCGGCCATACAAGAGGCAACCCTAAGCGACGCACCTTTCCAGGTATCGTTCGGCATAGCCGTAGGGGCCGCCGTGGTGCTCACCGTGCTCGGCCTGCTGGCAGGCATAGCCCCGGCCATGCGTGCCCTGGCCATAAAACCCATAGACGCCATGCGCGAAGAATGACATACACACGACAATAACAATAAAACACACATAAAACAATGAAAAAGTTTCTGAAAATTGCGGCCATAGTGATAGTTGCCGTAATCTTTGTGGGGACATTCGTGTACCTCTACCAAAAATCCCAGACCAAACCCACCGTGTACGAAGTGGAAACGCCAAAGTATGCCGACATAAAGCGTACAACTGTGCTCACCGGCTCGATTGAACCGCGCGACAAGGTGGAAATCAAGCCACAGATAAACGGTATCATATCCGAAATAATCAAGGAAGCCGGCGACGAAGTGAAGAACGGCGACATAATCGCAAAAGTTAAAGTAATTCCCGAAATGGAACAGCTCAACGCGGCCGAGAACCGCGTGCGCCTCGCCAAATTCGAAGCCGACCAGGCTGTGCGCGACTACGAACGCACCAAAAAGTTGTACGACGACAAGCTCGTAAGCGCCGAAGAATACGAAAAGGCGAAATTAGCCATGGACAAGGCGCAGGAAGAGATGAAAACGGCAAACGACGCGTTGCAAATAGTGCGCGAGGGCGTGTCGTCGTCAAACAAAACATACAGCACCACGCTCATACGCTCGACTATCGACGGCCTTATACTCGACGTGCCGGTCAAGGTGGGTAACTCCGTAATCATGAGCAACACCATGAACGACGGTACAACGATTGCCACCGTTGCCGACATGAACGACCTCATCTTCAAAGGCACGGTGGACGAAACGGAAGTGGGACTAATTCACGAAGGCATGCCCATGGGAATAACAGTGGGCGCGTTGCAGGACAACAAATTCACGGCCTCGCTCGAATACATCTCGCCGCAGGTTGTAACATCAACCGACGGGCAGAACGCCAACCAGTTCGAAATTAAGGCGGCCGTAAAGGTTCCCGAAAACGTAAAAATACGCGCCGGCTACAGCGCCAACGCCGAGATAACCCTGCAGGAAGCCAAACACGCGCTGGCAGTGCCCGAATCGTGCGTGGAATTTTCGGGCGACTCGGCTTTTGTGTACGTGCTCACGCAAAAAGAACCGCAGACTTTCACGCGGCGGTACATAAAAACCGGCCTGAGCGACGGAATAAACATTGAAGTAAAGGGCGGACTGAAAGCCAAGGAGCAGATTCGCGGCAACGCCATAACCGAAGACGACGACAAGGAGGCAGAAGCATGAGAACCGCACTGTTAACCGCCGCCCTTGTGTGCTCGTCATTGGCCTGCGCCCAGTCAGGCCCGATGACACTAAAGCAATGTATCGACTATGCTCTGAGCCACAACATCACAATTAAGAGAAGCGAAAATACCGCCCGCCAGCAGGACGTGGACCTCTCCACGGCGCGCAACAGCCGCCTGCCCGACCTGAACGCGGGTGCGTCGGAACAGTTCAACTTCGGCCGCGGACTAAACGAAGAGAACACCTACGTGAACCGCAACACGCAGAACACGAGCCTGAGCCTCGCCACATCGGTACCGCTGTTCACGGGAATGCGCATTCCCAACCAGATAGCTGCCGGCAAACTCAACCTCGAAGCCTCGATGGCCGACCTCGAACACGCGCGCCAGAACATAAGCCTGCAAGTAACGTCGGCCTACCTGCAAGCCGTCTACACACGCGAAGTAATGAACGTAAATGCCAACCAGGTGGAGCTGTCGAAAATACAGGAAAAGCGACTCGAGAAAATGCTGCTCGCAGGCAAAGCCTCGGAGACCGACGTGGCCGAGGCCCGCTCGCAAGTAGCGCAGGACGAGCTGGCACAAACACAGGCACAGGCCGATTACCGTCTGGCTCTGCTCGACCTTAGCCAACTGCTCGAGCTGCCGTCGCCCGAAGGGCTTGAAGTAATAGCGCCCGACGGCGGCACGCCGGGGGTACTGCCTCCCGCACCCGACGCCATATTTGCGCAGGCCGTGGGACTGAAACCCGAAGTAAAGGCCGAGCAACTGCGCCTGCAGGCATACGAAAAGAACATAAACATAGCCAAAGCCGACTATTATCCCACGCTCTCATTCAGCGCAGGCCTCGGTACAGGATATTACAAGACATCCGGCTTCAAGGCACGCTCTTTCGGCGACCAGCTGAGCGACAACTTCAACAAATACATAGGTCTTTCGCTCAGCATACCCATATTCAACCGCCTGGCCACGCGCAACGCCGTAAGGAAAGCACGCCTGCAACACGAAGCGCAGAGTCTCGTGCTCGACGAGACAAAAAAGAACCTGTACAAGGAAATCCAGCAGGCTTACTACAACGCCATAAACGCCGAGGCAAAATACCGCTCGTCGCTCGTGGCCGAAAAGACGGCAGAACAGAACTTCACGCTCGTGACGCGCAAATACGAAAACGCCAAAGCCAACGCCACCGAGTTTGCCGAAGCCAAAACCAAGCACACAAATGCCGCCATAAACCGGCTGCAAGCCGAATACGAGTACATCTTCCGAATGAAGATAATAAAATTCTACCAGGGTTCGGATATAAGCTGACAGGCAACTCCGGCAATAAGACATTGCTTTATCCATAATTTTACCCAGTCGGGAGGTCGCGAGGCCTCCCGGCTTTTTTTGCGCATTTCCGAAACGATTCCGGAAAGCCTCCCCTGCGGCCTGCCGTTTTTGTCCGCATTTAACATACGGCGCAAACCCTAGTATTCATGCAGGTTTGGAGAGGGTCAAAAATACAAGGCACATATTTCAAAATATGTGCCTTGTAATTTAAAATATGTCCGACCTATTTTTTATTTGCTCAGAGAGGGGGTAGAAAACACATTCCACTTTTTAACATTTAAAACGCCACGGAATGCGTACATCACATGAACGTTCTATTTCGCGGCTGCCACTCATCCACAGGGCGCATATTGTGCCTTGCACGCAGGTGTAACGTTTTGCAAAACGAAGAAAACACAGACGCACTCACGGGCACAGGCATAACAAACCGCCGTATTATTTAAAAGTATCGGGCATGACAATTTTGTCATGCCCGATACTTACTTTAATGCCGTTTTACTTAGACGGAACGAAAGATTCGTATGTGCCGTCGTCATAAAAAATGCGTATCTCCTTAACCGCACGACGTATTATTTTGGTTTCTTTTATAACCTCGGGCGCGGGCTTTTTCGGCGTATTCGATGTCACTTGTGAGAACAGGTCGCCGTCTATGAAATCCGCACCTCCGCCATGTTTTTCTTCGGGACCGCTACCGGCGGTTTCCTTTATCTCCGCAGGCAAATCTGCTTCACCTTCCGCCTCGTTTTGGACACTGCCTCCGGAGGGGGAGAGCATACTACCGTCGCCGAACATTAACCATTCAATGTTTATAGCCGGAAACGCATTGTGTATAGCTCGAACGTGATTGTTCGTAGGGTTTGTGCGTCCTGTAAATATGCTCGACAATGACGCAGGAGATATTCCGAGTTTTTTGGCGAAATCTTGCTGCGACATTTGCTGCGATTCCATGATCATTTTAATGCGGTCTTTCATCATTTCACAACGTGTTTGGATGTTCAAGACAAAGATAATCCTTTTTCCTGCAATATTTACAAAACAGAAAGACAAATTCACAAATAAGCAATGTAAATTTTTCGTATGACTTGCGTGAATTTGAATTTTAATTTCCGTTTTAAAAACATAAACGATTACATACTACGATTTTTGATTTACATAACGAAACCACAGCAACTCTCATAATTTTAGCGCATGTATTTTTGGTTTTACAAAAATGAATTATTTACTGGCTATTATGTGTATACGATAAAAGCAGAAACGGTTTTTCGGAGTTTTTAAGCAAATTAGAGGATTATAGACATGGGCAAGTGTTTAAAGAATACAACTATTTAAAATAACCCGCTGGTTTTCTTGTATTTTATTTTAATAAGCGGGTTTTGAATATTAATTTGTTTACGAATAAATACTTTACAAAGTACAAACCAAAATGATTCTTATACGTAAATTCACAACACTAAATTTTCTTTTGTTTCGTTTTATCCATGTATACTTCTGTCTGCGGAATTTTGATTTTTACTTTTGTAAATCCGTTGTAGCTTCCTTAAAATTGGTTAATTGTAAATTCACGGGTGGCAAGTGAGTCGTTTTTCCAAATTTCCCCATTATTTGCGAGCAACTGCCAGGAAACAGAAATACGATAAAATCTCAGAGCCTGAAAACAGTCGTAAAGTCCTATAAACAATGGGGAAATACGTAAAATTTCGTGTCAGGTTTTCTTCCCCACTTAGAAATTTTGCTGCACAAGCAACCGTTTTTTCTTAAAACTACGGGACAATGTTCCCATATAGCCATGCTGTAGGAGGAACGTTTTGGCGGAGATTTACCATTAAATTATCCTACTTCAAACAAAAGTACGGACACAAAAAACAACTTGCCTTATTTACCGTTTTTCCCGCCCCGAAATCCGGGAACATTTCTTTTCACAACCTACCCTTTCTCCAAAAACGCGTACATAAATAATGGCAGCCGGCAAGTCGGAAACCAAGACAAGAATTGCGTCGTCGGGCAGGCGCATGCAACAAGAAACAGCAGTCCGTAAAGTTATCTACACTGAAAAGCGCACCGGTCTACCGAACACACTTGCCGCAATTACTCCTACTGACATTTTGTCATGCCGCAGGAGCGGAGCACACTGTGCCCGAAAAACAATCACAAGAGTTTCCGGAAAAAATTATTTCGCTTGTTAATGGAGAATAAAAAACACCAGTTCGGTAAGAAGTCCCCTCTCGTCAACCGATACGTTGTCTATGCCCTTTGAACGTGCGTCGGTTTCGCGAATCTTTTCGATTATTTCCATCACCTTCCGCCCGGAATAATGCCGCATTGCCGGCAGGATATTATCACGTGCCTGCCATTCCGACATACCGAGCCACGTGGCCAACCCGTGCAGGCTCTTGTCGGGCGCATAATACGACAACATAAGTTTGGAAAAGAAGCGGAACAGCATAATCAGAGTAACCTGCAAGGGATTTGCCTTGGGATTGTCGGCAAAGTACTGGGCAATCTGATTGGCTTTATACACATTTTTCTCGACAAGCGCGTTCTGCAGCTCAAAATAATTGAAATCCTTGCTTACGCCTATATTCTGCTCTATCATGGCGGGAGTAATGGATTTCTGCCCTTGCGGCAAAGATATTACCAGCTTGTCGAGTTCTCCCGAAAGGCGCGACAAATCAGCTCCCACATAGTCGGCCAGCATTACCGCAGCCTTATTGTCGATGACAACGTTTTTCTGCTTTAAATAAACGCTTATGAAGCCCGTAAGCTGGGAATCCCTCATTTTCTTTGCCTCGAACAGCACGCCTTGTTTTTCAACAAGCATGGCCAAGCGCTTCCGCCTGTCTATCGTGCCGTTCTTATAACAAATTATCAGTATGGTACTGTCGAGGGGATATTGCAAATAATACATAAGGTCGTCCAGACGGTCGACCAACTGAGCTTCGCGCACCTCTACTACAAGACGGTCGGCGCCCAAAGGGTAGCTCTTTGCCGTATTTATTATTTGTCCGACGGACACATCAGCACCATAATAAACTATCTGGTTGAAATCCTTTTGGTCGTTAGTCAGAGCAGCCGACGTAACGGCTTCTGCTATCTTGTCGATAAAGTATCCTTCCGTTCCCTCGAGAAAATACACTTTCTCGAGTTTATGCGCCGCAATATCGCGCATGATACTCTCGTATGTAGGGCCTGAAGATTTTGGTGCTGCCACTTATTCTTTAATTATTACCAGTCGAACTTTAGATGTTTTACCGTCCTTCCGTCATGGATTATAAGTTTCAACGAGGCAATGCCGAGAGCCACATGCTGCGCCGCATAATTGAACGTCACTTTTTCGTCGCTCTCCATTGTCTTCACTCCTTCGGGTATCATAGGATTGTCCGACACAAGCAGCAATGCGCCAGTGGGTATATGATTATAAAAGCCGCACGAAAACAGCGTGGCCGTTTCCATGTCCACAGCCATAGCCCGGGTTGTGCGCAGGTAATCCTTGAATTTTTCGTCGTGTTCCCACACGCGGCGGTTGGTTGTATAAACCGTACCCGTCCAATAGTCGTTGCGTGCGTCGCGCAAGGAGGTAGAAACAGCTCTTTGCAGCATGAAAGCCGGCAGTGCCGGAATTTCGGGCGGGAAATAGTCGTTGCTCGTTCCTTCGCCCCGTATTCCTGCAAGCGGAAGGATGTAATCGCCCACGTGCGTCTTGTCGGATATTCCGCCGCATTTGCCCAGGAACAGGCAGGCCGAGGGCTGTACAGCGCTAAGCAGATCCATTATCAATGCTGCGTTGGGGCTGCCTATCCCGAAATTAATCATCGTTATGTCGTCGGCAACAGCCATGCGCATATTCGCGCCATAATCCACCTGTTCTACGCCGCATTGCTCGCAAAAGAGGTCTACGTAATTATTGAAATTCGTAAGCAGGACGTAGGGAGTAAAGCTATCCAAAGAACGGTGCGTGTACCGCACCAGCCAATTTCCCACGATGTCTTGCCTCGTCTTCATTTTTTACGTATTTTTGCTTACCGGCTATAAAGCCGTACATTATTTGCAAAAGTAATAAATGTTTGCATTAAACCTGCCCTACGCAAATACAAAAATCGTCGTGCGCAACGAAAAACAAATGGTTTTCGACTTCCTGCGCAAGCGTTTCGTAGCGCTCACTCCCGAGGAGTGGGTGCGCCAACAGTTCACCCATTTTCTGGTAGAACACAAAGGCTACCCCGCCATGTTCATCGGCAACGAGATAACTCTCTCCGTAGGCAGGCTCTCCCGCCGTTGCGACAGCGTTGTGTTCAACAAAAGCGCCGAGCCGGTGATGATAATAGAGTACAAGGCGCCCACGGTAAAAATAACGCAGAAGGTATTCGAACAGATTTGTTCCTACAACATTGCGCTGCACGCCCCGTACCTCACCGTAAGCAACGGGTTGCAGAGCTATTGCTGCCGCATAGACAAAGAGGCGAACACTTATGAATTCCTAAAGGACATTCCTGCATACGGCGAACTTTTGTGACGCTCCCGTAGAAAAGTCTGAAAACACCCTCAAAAAAGGTCGGACATATTTTAAAATACAAGGCACATATTTTGAATTATGTCAGACATATTTTTCGTTTTCTCCGAGAGGGTATATAACACATTGAAAATGAGCATACATTTTCGAGCTATGAAAACAGACATTTACAGCACCGTTCAACACTCCCGAAACAATAGCCCTGAGTTTACATTGCGCTCCATGCTTACGCGCAGCTATCATGATAAAAGCGGCGGAGCCGCCCGGTATTTTCCAACCTTGCAACCCCGCCGCAAAAGCTTTTGCCATGGCTATAGCAAACGTAAATGCTATGTCCCTTATCTTAAATAAGCGTTATATTCAACTTTTCGCATTCCTCACGCATTCCTTCGGGCCAGATACTTGCCTGAATCTCCCCTATATGGGCTTTGCGCAAATAATACATGCAAAGGCGCGACTGTCCTATTCCGCCGCCTATGCTTAAAGGCAAAGTGCCGTTCATAAGACGACGGTGGAAATACAGGTTCAACCTGTCTTCCTTTCCCGACTGCTTGAGCTGGTAAAGGAGCGTCTCCTTGTTAACCCTTATTCCCATGGACGAGAGTTCAAGCGCCACTTCGAGGACATCATCCCACACGAGCAAGTCGCCGTTAAGGCCGGGAAGCCCGTTCTCGCCCTCGGTTGTATAATCATCGTAATCGGGGGCGCGCATATCGTGGGGCTTGCCGTCGCCAAGCGGGCAGCCTATTCCTATTATAAACACCGCACCTTTTTCGCGCGTGATGATGTGTTCGCGCTCCTTTGGTGTCTTGTCGGGATACAAGCGGCGCAATTCTTCGGAATGAATAAAATAAATCTCATCCGGCAATATGGGCTTCAACTGCGGATATGCCTCATAAACCATGAACTCCGTGCGTTTCAGCGCTGCATATATGCGTTTTACGATACATTTCAGGAAATCGATATTGCGGTCCTCGGGAGTTATTACGCGCTCCCAGTCCCACTGGTCCACATATAAGGAATGAAGATTGTCCAACTCCTCGTCGGCACGAATGGCGTTCATGTCGGTATAAATGCCGTAGCCGGGTTCGAAACCGTACTGTGCAAGCGTCAGACGCTTCCACTTAGCCAGCGAATGCACTACTTCTGCCCTACGGTCGCCCAAATCCTTTATGGGGAACGACACGGGGCGTTCCACTCCGTTCAAGTCGTCGTTTATACCCATTCCCCCAAGCACGAACAAAGGTCCTGTAACGCGGTGTAGGGACAGCCCGGTAGAAAGGTTTTGCTGGAAAAATTCCTTTATCATCTTTATTCCCCGCTCGGTCTGCAACAAACCTATGAGTGGGGTATAATTTTTCGGTTTTATCAGTTTGCTCATTTCGTTTGTCTGTTATTTTGTCAGCAAAAGTAGTAAATTTAATAAACATTTGACTGAAGTTCCCGAATAAATATTTCACAAATGACAATAACTTGCTTCAAAAGCCGTCATTTTTCAACATTTCCCGTTTTTTTTCAAAGAATCTCGGCGCACAGTAAAAAGTATAAGCTTTTTTCATATCCCCCTGCCACGGATTACTTTGTTTTTGCTAACTTTGCAGGCACGCAAACAAGCCGCCAAGCGGCTTTTATATTGCAATTTCGCGGTACATGGTTTTGTACATCCGTTACAAAGCCGTCACTGTCTACGAAGCACCTGTAGTTCAATGGATAGAATGGAAGATTCCGGTTCTTCAGATTAGGGTTCGATTCCCTACAGGTGTACTTTAAAAGCCAAAACCTTTCTTTACAGCTTATACGTAATCCGCCATAGCAGCATACACCTAAAACATAAGAATGGTATATGCCGCATGGGTAAAGCCGTGAGCGCGTGGCTTTGCAGTAAAGGCGTTTGTTATTCCGCGCCGCCTATATAACAGAAATATCCCAGTTTGTAAGCTTTCAAGACAAACAATGAAGGCCTTTTGCCAAGCAGGTTAGCAAGCTCGAGTTTGCGGAACAGAAAGTGCCATGCCTTAACTGCCCAAATCAAACGGAAACGTTTCAGTTTCATCGCCATGCTTCCCACGTGAGAATACTCTTTCATATCCGCGTCAAGACGTTTGAGCGTGCGCATGGCCTGCTCGCACTTGTCCACGAAGCTCCCGTTGGTGTCCATGCCCACGTGCACGAGCGGGTTGTCTATATGCCCAACGCGGATTCCCTCCTGCTTGAGACGCAGGCCGAACAGTGCGTCCTCGTAACCGTATTCCACACAGTTCTCATCGAACATTATGCCTAAGAAAAGCTGGCGGCGTATCATGAAATTAAATGTAGAGAAATGCGCGTAGGGATTCTTGAGGCGATAGGCCACGCTCCTGACTTTCCGTGCATTGCGTTCATACTTATACCGCAACTTCACGTCTGCCGACGGCAGCTCGACCGGGGAACTTATTCCGCCGCAAACGACGTCGCCGTTTACGGCCGCCTCTGCATAGCGTGCGAGAAAAGATCCGTCGCATACCTCGGCATCACAGTCTATGAACAAAAGGAAATCGCCCTTGGCCATCCGCGCCATCATGTTGCGGTTCCGCGCCCGCCCGAAATTTACCGGGTTGCGCACAAACCGGCACCGCGGCCCGCCGCATGCTTCGCTGTTTGCCGCCGTCGTTGCCACGTCGTCCGAGGCGTCGTCACCAACAATGATTTCATAATCGGCACCCGTTTTCAAGCGCAAACGTTCAGCCTGCGCCCGCAAATCTCCCACCAATGCGGAGCAGTCGTAATTATATTCTGGTATGAGAATCGATAACATAGCAGCAACCGGTATTGTCCGAACCAGTGCGACAAGCACCCAGGTTTCTCTGTTCGTGCAAATATATCATATATTATTTACCTGCTGTATCACAATCCTATTATTATAATCGCCAAACAAAATGTCACGGCGTTTTTTCCGATAGCGGCAAGCGCCGTTTTACATTAGGCAAACCACTTGGAACACAGCTTTCACATATACTTGCGCGGTCGTCACTATGCCGCACATACTTTATATAAGGGGGGGGGCTACGATTGCTTTTTGTAAGTAGCCATGGCGATTACGCACATTAGTACGGCAAAAAAGGCCAGCATGGAAAAGTCCTGCCACAAGTCGCCGAACGAACTGCCCTTCAGGTAAACCGACCGCATGATTTCTATGAAATATCGTGGCGGGATAGCGTATGTTATGTATTGTGCCCATTGCGGCATGGAATCTATAGGGGTCATGAGTCCGCTCATCAGCTGGAAAATTACGATGAAAAAGAACATGACGTACATGCTCTGCTGCATGGTGGACGAGCTGTTTGCGATTGAAACGCCGAGCCCAGACATCACAAAGCTGAACAACAATGTCGCCACATAGATTGTCAGTACAGAGCCGACCGGAACGAGCCCGTAAACCAACCACGCAATAATCATGGCAAGCGTAAGTACCAACAGCCCTATAACCCAATAGGGTATCAGCTTCGAAAGCGTGAACGTAAAATGGCTTACAGGCGACACATTGATCTGTTCAATGGTCCCCGTCTCTTTCTCTCCCACCAGATTGAGCGCAGGAAGAAAACCGCATATCATGATTGCCAAAATAACCATCAGGGCCGGAATCATATAAAGCTGATAGTCAAGAGTTGGATTATAACGGTTGCGGACAAACACCTTTTCTTCGGGCGGAGCGAAGCCCCGCTCTGCATTCAGCTTTTTCAGTGTTTTCATAACTGACTGTGAAAGATACTGTGCTCCAAGCTGGCTTTTCATGGCATTGACACCGTTTGCGGACAGGCTTATGGCTTGAGGATTGCCGCAAACGAGCCTCTTCTCATAATTTGCGGGAATCTGGAGTATCACGTCAGCCTCTCCTTTTTCCAATGCGCGTAGCGCATATTCATACATCCCTGTATAAAGTGACAGTGACAGGTATGGAGAAGCCTCTATGTCAGATATTATACGCCTGGATGTCTGAGATTTATCAAGGTCTACGGCAACTACATTTACATTCTTTACATCCATTGTGGTAACCAATGGGATGACGAGCATTACCATGACGGGAAACATAACCACCAGTTTCGGAATAAATTTGTTTCGCCTTAACTGGATTAGTTCTTTTTTTAGCAGTATGAACAGCGTGTGCATGGTTACTCGAGTTTATCGTTGAATTTTCTGACTGCAACAAAAATGACAAGCAAGGCCATTGTAATCAAGATAATCACATTGTCAAGCACTCCGACAATAGGCAGCTGCTCTATCATCAGCTTTCGCATGGCATCAATATACCATCTCGCAGGAACTATGCAGGATATCCATTGCAAGACAGCGGGCATGTTCTCCACAGGAAACAACATGCCTGAAAGCATGATTACCGGAAGCATGAAAAGCATGGCCGACACTAACAGTGCCACCATCTGCCGTTGCGTCATTGTTGAAATCAGTATGCCGATTGCCAATGACAGGACGATATAAAGCAACGACACCAATATCACGCTGAATACACTGGCCGAAAATGGAAGTTCTAACAGGCCGTATGCAATCAGCAGAATGGCTGCGAGAACGATACAAGACAATGTGAAGTAAGGAACGAGCTTCGCAAACACTATGCGCATGGGGCGCACAGGAGAGACAAGCAGCACTTCCATCGTTCCGGTCTCCTTTTCACGTACTATCGACACGGATGTCATCATGGCGCATATCAGGATAAACAGCATTCCCATAATTCCCGGTACAAAATTGTACGCGCTTTTCATCTGCGGGTTATACAATGTCCTTGTTATAATCGGCACCGTTTCCTGCCGCTTTTCCGACAAAGCCCCTTGTACATATAACGCTGACGCCTGTACGGTGCCTGTTTTTGAAGCATCCATGACCAGTTCGATGTCCAAAGGTGGTGTGCCGTTGCCGAAAACAACTACGGCATCTGCCTTCCCCTGGCGGAGCATGGCGTCAATGTCTGCGGGAGCAATACAACCTTTAAATGTTATGTCGGGATTTTCGCTGATTCGAGACAGCGCGCCACGCACATAATCATTCTGCACGGGAGTTACAGCCAAGACATTTACATTGTTCACTTCCGTTGATATGGCGAATCCGAAAAGAAACATAAGGATTACGGGAATGAGCAATACGATGGCCAACGTGCGTGAATCGCGCACTATATGGAGCGTTTCTTTTTTTATAAATGATATAAGCGACAATATCATATTCTGTTGTTTTTAATTAATCCGAACGAGTTGCACCTCGCGCTATTATGCGGAAAACTTCGTCCATCGTCTCTACTCCATATTGTTGTTTTAAGGCTTTAGGCGTGTCCAATGCTCTAATCCGTCCGTCAACCATAACCGAGAGACGGTTGCAATATTCGGCTTCGTCCATGTAGTGTGTGGTGACAAAAACAGTCATGCCTTCGCTTACGGACGAGTAAATGAGTTCCCAAAACTGGCGGCGCGTGATGGGGTCTACCCCGCCGGTAGGCTCGTCAAGGAATACTATTTCCGGCCGGTGTACGGTTGCAACTGCAAATGAAAGTTTCTGCTTCCACCCCAAAGGAAGGCTGCCCACAATAGTATCGCGCTCCGCTGTGAAACTCAGTTGAGATAGCAGCTCGTCAATCCGAATTTTGGTTTCTTTCGCTTTCATTCCGTAAATACCTGTGAAAAAATTAAGATTCTCGCTTACCGTCAAATCCTCATAGAGAGAAAATTTCTGGCTCATATAACCTATATTCCGTTTTATTTGTTCGCCTTGTGTCGCCACATCGAATCCTGCCACCCGTCCCTTGCCCTCGGTCGGGAAGCTCAAGCCGCACAGCATACGCATGGCCGTTGTCTTTCCAGCTCCGTTAGCCCCCAGGAAACCGAAAATCTCGCCGCGTTCGACATCGAAGGTGATATGGTCTACAGCCGTGAATGTACCGAACCGTTTGGTCAGCCCGTTTACCGATATTGCCTTATTTTCGTTCTTGTTCATTGCGCATCAATTTTATAAACAAGTCTTCTATGTTTCCCTTTACCGGTGATATATTCACATCATGCAGCCCGGAACGTGCCAGAGTATCGGCAATATCCGTAGAATTGAATCCTTCTCGCACCACGATGTGGTGTGCCGCGCCGAATGTATAGCAGTATGCCACTTGCGGCAGTTTCCTTAACGCAATCATCAGCGGCCACATTTCACGGGCTGACACGGCGTAAAGGTTTTTGCCGCAACCCGCAGTGAGTTTGTAGGGCGTATCAACCGCAAGAACACGTCCTTTGTTTATCAATGCCACATGGTCGCAGGCCTGTGCTTCATCCATGTATGGCGTTGATACGAAAATGGTAATGCCGTTTGCTTTCAACTCGGCAAGCATTTGCCAGAATTCATTTCTCGACACGGCATCCACGCCTGTTGTCGGTTCGTCGAGGAAAAGGACGGCAGGCCTGTGAACCAAAGCGCAGCATAGAGCCAGTTTCTGTTTCATGCCTCCTGAAAGTTTTCCGGCCCGCCGTTTTGCAAACGGGGCAATTTGCTCGTAGATAGGTGCTATCAGTTCGTAATTGTCCTTTACTTTCACTCCGAACATGGCAGCAAAAAAATCCAGGTTCTCCGCAACAGACAAATCCGGGTAAAGCGAGAATTTTCCAGGCATGTAGCCTACTATGTTGCGGATACTGCGATAGTGCCTCACCACATCCAGCCCTGCAACTGTCGCCGTTCCGGTATCAGGGCCCAACAAAGTCGCAAGAATGCGGAAAAGAGTGGTTTTGCCTGCCCCGTCAGGACCGATAAGCCCGAACATCTCGGCTTCATGCACGGATAGTGTTATCCCGTCAAGTGCATTGACTGCCCCATACGATTTTGAAACACCATTTATTTCTATCGCATTCATAGCTTTACGCCTCCATACAAGCCCAGCTTTAGCCTGCCGTCGTTTTCAACCGAGATTTTCACAGCATATACCAAGTCGGCTCGTGAATCATTGGTCTGTATGGACTTTGGGGTAAATTCACTTTCTTCGGCAATCCATGTAATTCTCCCGGGATATTCGTAATGTTCTTCTCCGCCAAAATCGGCTACGACCGTAACTTTCTGCCCTACACGCAATGAGGCTAACTGCGAAGAGGTGAAATAAGCCCTCAGGTACACATCATGCATGTCGGCAACCTTGAACAGCTGCCTGCCAGTCGCCGCAAATTCCCGGGCTTCCGCATATTTTGCCAATACCGTGCCCGTAATGGGAGCCAGAATGCGGCTTTTTTCAATCTGGTCGTCTATCTGTTCTATCTGGTAATTTACTGCCAACGCGTTCTCGCTGATTGACGCGGAATTTTTATTTAGCGAAGACAGCGCCGCTTCCAGCTGCCCGCTAACTATTTTGAGTGCGGCTTCGGCGTCGTCGGCCTGTTTCCGCGTGGCGGCACCGTCCTGGAGCAGTTTCCGTATGCGTTGGCACTCCGTGTGTTGTTGGGCCATCTGCTGCCGCAGGCTTTCAACCTGCTTGGCTATGTCTGGGCGCGAGCTTTCTATGGAAGCCATTTGGCTTTGCAACTGCTTGCGCCGGAGCACAAGGGCATTTGTGTCTATCGCTCCTACCATTTCACCGGCAACCAGGCTGTCTCCTTCAGTTACATCAAGCGAGATTATCCTTCCTGATGTTTCGGCAGAGACTGTTACTGTCGTGGCTTCAAATATTCCGGTGGCATCATAATCCATGCCGGAGTTGCAGGAAAGAAGTGTTCCGGCAAGACATGCGGATAAAAAAAACTTTTTCATATTCTCTCTATCTGTTAAGTGTATGTTTCAATTGATATACGGTTTTCGCCAATTCTATTTTGTGGTAGGCGGCATTGACGGCGGCAGCGGCCTCGTCCGTAATCTTGCTTAAAAGGTCGGTCGTGTCTATAACCCCGTTTGCCAGTCGGGACTCCGCAGCCTTGCGAACCGAGGTGCGCAATTCCACTATCCTTTCATCATCTGCCAGTACCGCCTGTTGCTTGCGTATTTCCGCCTGCCCCTGAGCTGAGGCAAGATTAGTATTGAAAAGGAATACCTCCCGTGAGTTTTCTATGTCCTTACCCGCCAGTGAAAGTCTTGACAGCCTGTTTTTCTTGGTATAAAATGCGTCTATGGCCCATGATACCCTTATCCCGCCCATGACGTTGAAGCCCCAGTCGTGCGTCATCATACTTTGGAAATAGTCATACCCCGGATAACCGTAATATGCTTGTGCAAAAAGGCCTATTTGGGGAGCGGTGGATACTGCGGCCTGCCTGCGCATGCTTTCCACTTTCGCCAGTTCGGCATCGAAGCGCCGCAATTCAGGTCTGTCCGGTTGCAGGTTGCCGGGAATTTCGGCCTGAGGGCACTCAAGCGTTTTCCCGGCAAGCGGCGACGCTATGAACAGTTCAAGCACCCTCCGGAAGCTTTCTGCATTCCCCTTTAACCGCGTGATATTTTGTGCGACGGCCAGGTACTCTGCTTCCACGGCATCCACATCGCTCTGCATGGCCGTGCCGTTGGCAAACATCGACCGCAGGCGGGCAAGGTTACCTTGCAGCAGCCCGGCAGTCAATTCAGCCTGCCTTACTTGCGCCTCGACCAACAATATTGCGAAAAACAAGTCCTGCACACGCTCTTCCACTGCATACAGTTCCACTTCGTTTGCCGCCATCTGTACCCTCGCGTCTGCCCGGGCCACCTCCTTGTCTGCTTTCGACTTGCCGCCGTCCCAAATAGTCTGGCTCACGTCCAGCCCCACCTTGTACTGGTCTTTACGCATTCCGGGGATGTCAAGCCCGAGCTCCGCCAGCATAGGGAGCATTTTATCCGGAAAGCCGGGTGTGTCACTCTGTACCGTGCCTTGCGCATATACCCCGATTTGCGGCAGCCACGACTTGCCGATGTCCGACAAGTCTATACGTGCAGTACGCTCTATCAGCTCATATCTCTTTATCAAAGGATAATTCTCGCGCGCCATTCCGACACACTCGTCCAGGGTGAGTCCCCGGGCCGGCGAGGCAATGACTGTAGAGCATAGAAATATTATCAGCAGCCGTTTCATACTTCAATCTTTTTTTATACGCCGTAAAACAAGCTCCACATTTTCAGCCTTGCGTTTTTCAAGAAAGTCTTTCTCGTTATCGGGAGCATTCCCGTCGAATATCAGGCTGGCAAAGGGATATCCTATAAATGTGAACAGGTTGAGCGACACGATGTCAAACAGCAGCATACGGGCGTCTATCCATCCGGTAATCCCTGCGGCGGCACTTTCGTCAATCTGCCGCTGAATGTCGCCAAGCCAATCTTTTGTAATGGCCAGTACCTGCGACCGCATGATTTCATGGCGTTCCGGATGTGAATAAATCTCCTGAATCACGAAACGGGGCAGGTTCTGATTGGCGGCAATAAAGTCAAAGTGCCGTTCAACGCCGCGCCTGATACGTTCCGTAAGCGGCATTTCGCCTGACACAAAAGCCATACGCAAAATATTTCCTGCATTACGCATCTTTTCTTTGATTATCCGTTCAAATAGCATTTTTTTGGTACGGAAATAGTAATGCAGCATGGCATGGGTTACACCAGCACGCTCCGCTATTACAGTCGTGCGCGCCCCATCCAGCCCTTTCAGCAGGAATTCCTCCTCGGCAGCCTGCAAAATGCGGCTTTCAGTATCTGTCCTAACAGTCTCATTTTTTGTCATATCCGGCATTATCAAATTGGTTAAACATTTTTGTTAGCACAAACAAACGAAATTATTTTCGTCCGGCAAAGTTTTTAACGTAGTTTAACCGTTGCTTTTGTCCCGGACTTTCATGTCCGTATCTATTGCTCCGCCATCCGCCCGCATTGCCTCCCGCTCCGGGTTCTGACGCTTACGGAAAATCCTTGCTTCCGATACGGCATAGCAAATTCGCAGAACCGTTGCCAGGAACGCGAGCCACCGGTTGCAAATTCAAAATCCCCCACTTCACTCGACAACTATGTCGGCCAGGAACATCTGGTAGGCAAGGGAGGCGTACTGCGCCGCATGTTGGACAGCGGCCGGATAAGCTCTTTCATACTCTGGGGGCCTCCCGGGGTAGGAAAAACAACACTTGCGAAAATCATTGCACGCAAGCTGGACGTGCCGTTTTACACCTTAAGCGCGGTTACAAGCGGGGTAAAGGACGTACGTGACGTTATCGAACGAGCCGGACGTGAAAGTTTTTTCAATACGGCAAGCCCAATTCTTTTCATCGACGAGATTCACCGATTCTCAAAATCGCAACAGGACTCATTGCTCGGCGCAGTGGAAAACGGAACTGTAACCCTCATAGGGGCGACAACCGAAAACCCCTCATTCGAGGTTATACGCCCGCTGCTTTCACGCTGCCAGGTATATGTGCTCAATCCGCTTGATGACGGCGATTTGCTGCGTTTGCTCGAACGTGTGCTGCATGAGGACGCGGAACTGGGCGAGCGCGACATTGATGTGCGGGAAACAGCCGCAATGCTGCGCTACAGCGGAGGCGACGCGCGCAAATTCCTCAACATACTGGAATTGCTCGTGAGTGCCGAACCTGAGGGGAAAGTGGTTATCACAGACAAAAAAGTAGAGGAACGGCTACAGCAAAACCCGGCCGCCTATGACAAAAACGGCGAAATGCACTACGACATAATTTCCGCCTTTATCAAAAGCATTCGCGGCAGCGACCCAGACGCGGCCCTATACTGGCTCGCACGTATGATTGAGGGCGGAGAAAACCCTGCCTTCATAGCCCGACGCCTTATCATCTCGTCAAGCGAGGACATTGGCCTGGCCAACCCCAATGCGTTGCTACTCGCCAATGCCGCTTTCGACGCCGTTATGAAAATAGGATGGCCGGAAGCAAGAATACCACTGGCAGAAGCCACCGTTTACCTTGCCACATCTCCCAAAAGCAACTCGGCATACATGGGAATAGACGCCTCTATCGAAAAAGTCAGGGAAAGCGGGAACCTGCCCGTACCTTTGCACTTAAGGAACGCACCGACCAGCCTGATGAAAAAGCTCGGGTATTCCAAAGGCTACAAGTATGCGCACAACTACCAAGGTAATTTCGTAAACCAGCAATACCTGCCCGACGAGCTGGAAAATACAATTTTCTGGACACCGCAGGACAACCCTTCAGAAAACCGCATGAAAGAACGGATGGAAAAAATCTGGAATCGCGTATATTCCTCCAAGTCCAAGCTATAACGTTCCATAAGCGGCAGAAAGTATTCACACTTTCAGACCGACGCACCAAATATCACGTATGCCATGCTTTTTAAAGAGAAAGTAACAAGAACTATAGCCCGGAATGCCCTGCCCGGCAAGGACACTCCTATTTTGATAGTCCTTAGCGGCGGAGCTGACTCTGTCGCACTTTTGAGGGTAATGCTTTCCCTTGGCTACACTTGCGAAGCCGCACACTGTAACTTCCACTTGCGCGGAAAAGAATCGGAACGCGATGAAGCATTCGTGCGTGCGCTTTGCGAAAAGTTCCACATAAAACTGCACGTCGCAAATTTCGACACAAAGGAGTATGCCGCCGGGCATAAGATTAGCGTGGAAATGGCCGCCCGCGAGCTTCGCTACGCTTTTTTCGACCGTCTGATTACAAACAGGAAGCCCGAGTTCGTAGCCGTGGCACACCACCGTGATGACAACGCCGAGACATTGCTGCTAAACCTGCTTCGCGGCACCGGCTTGCGAGGGCTTTGCGGTATGCAATACTTGAACGGCAAAATAATACGGCCTCTTTTGGATGTCTCACGCAAAGAAATAACAGACTTCTTAGCTTCGCTGGGACAGACCTACGTTACAGACAGCACCAACCTGCAAGCCGACATAATGCGCAACAAGATTCGCCTGGAAGTATTGCCCTTGCTGCGCGGAATAAACCCCTCGGTTGACAGCACACTACACCGCGAGGCTGGAAGGCTGCGTGAAACCATGAGCGTATACAAATGGGGTATTGACAACATACTGAAAACAATAAAGGGCCACGCCGACGGCGATGAAGAACTGGCAATCCGGGACATTCCCGACGGAGTATCGCACGAGGCCGTACTATATGAGTGGCTTTACCCAAGAGGGTTCAACGAGACGCAAGTGTTGGACATCATGGAGGCCTCGTCAAACGATTCAAAAGTACGTTTTGAGTCGTGCGAATATCTCCTTATACTGGAGCAAGGTGTCCTATACCTGGCAAACAAAAATTCTTTTCCGGGTCTCGAGCCGTCACTACTGCCTGATGAGGGAGAAACAAACTTGTGGAACGGGCGCAAACTTTCGGTTGTGACACAAAGTCCGGACATTCCCTTTGAAGAGCTTAAATCACCGTGCAACGCTTTCCTTGACGCCGGGAAATTGAAATTACCACTCAAGGTGCGCGCAATAAGAAACGGGGACCGCTTTGTGCCCTTCGGAATGAAAGGCTCAAAACTCGTGAGCGATTACTTGGCCGACCGCAAGGTTCCTTGGCTTGAACGTATGCGGCAGCTCGTAGTTACAGACAATGAGAAAATTGTCTGGCTTGTGGGGCAACGGGTGGACGACCGGGTCAAAGTCACGCCCGAAACGAAAGAAACCATATGCCTCCGCATGAGGTAAAAGACCAGTAAAGGAATCCGGCGGCGCGGGATTTATTTAGAGTTCTGCTTTATTATGCTGTAAGCGTCGTAAATACCGAGTTCGCCGGCTTTACTCAAATCAGGAAGTGCCTTTTCCTTCTGTTCCATTGAAAGATAAACGAGCGCGCGGTTGTAGTAAGCCTCAGCCATGTGTGAATCGAGCGCAATAGCCTTAGTGAAATCCTCTATGGCTTTGCCGTATTCTTTCATCTCGAAATTAACACACCCGCGATTATAATATATGGCCGCATTTTCCGGCTCTAACTTCACGGCACTTTCAATATCGGCAAGCACGAGCTTCCATTCAACCAAACCGGCTTCAGAAGGTTTTCCTATTTCCCCGCCGGCACGTTCCGTCTCCGCAAGACGTTGCCTTACCACGGCACGCTGCATATAAGCCATTGCCGACGAAGAATCGGCCAAAATACATTCGTTCAAGTCAAGAAGGGCGGCGTCGTAGTCGCGCGAATCGCACAAGAGTATTGCCCGGGCAAGCCGTTCGTCCACGAAAGACTTGCTACTGTCCATTCCGGCCGAAAGCCTGTTTATGTCGGAAAAAAGAATATCTATATCGCTTTGTGCCGCCGCAGAAATACGGTCAGTCAAGACAACGCTCCTTGATGTGAGTTTCTTGCTGTTCCACTTGTCGAGTTCCGGCCAGAAAGCGGAGCGTTGCAAACGGCCCGAAGAGGAATGCACGGTAGAGAACGCGAACATCGGCTGAGCCGTGGCTTCCACCTTACGGTTCTGTACTTTGCCGCGATAGTCGTTGGCATATTTTTCACCCACGTCCTTGTCCTCCTCCACTACTATTTTCTGATAGTCGTCGATGTTTAATTCGCGGCGTTTGCGTGTACTCTTGTTCGAATAAGTCTTTTTGTTGAATGTCCTGTCTAATTGCGCTGCAAACACCTTGCGTTCGTCGCGCAAAGCCTCACGGTTCTTGCCTATCTTTCGCAAGCAACGTGCCCGGAGTTCATATCCCGTCCAAAAATGCGGATAATCGGCTATTACCTTCGATACGTCTTCTATTGCGGCTCGATAATCGCCTGTATTCTCCAACAGCACCGCGCGGTTAAAAAGCGCGAGCAGATTGTCGGGTTCAAGACGCAGCACGAAGTTGAAATCTTCTATAGCCTTATTGTCCTCACCTACGCGCGCACGCAGAAGTCCGCGGTTGTAATGCCCAAGAAAGTTGGCCGTATCTATCTCAAGCGCGCTGTCATAGTCATTCATCGCCCCGCGCAAGTCTCTTTGCTGATAGCGCACAAGTGCGCGGTTGATATAATAGTCGGGAATGTCGTCTGAATATGCAATAGCCTTTGTAAGGAAAGTATCGGCCTCCGAATAGACACCTTTATTATAATAAATCATGCCGCGTGCCGCCCATGCATCGCCGTCCTTCGGATTTTTGTCGAGCACCACCTGGAACATGCTGTCGGCGCGCAAAGTGTCTTTTTTCTGTAGCAGCACCTGCGCCTCTATGCTGTACGCCTTTACGTAAGACGGCCAGTACTCGTTCATCTTGCCGAGTTCAACAAGGGCGTTATCGTAATCCTTAAGCTGTATGCGGCATAGCGCACGGTTGTACCAGGACACCTGGTCGAGCGGTTTGTATTCTATTACCTGCGTATAATCTTCTATGGCTTCCTCGAACTTTCCTCCCTTTATACGGCACAATCCCCTCAACTGGTAAGCGTCTTCAATAAAAGGATTAAGTTTTATTGCCTCGCTGCAGTCGCTTTCGGCACCGCTGTAGTCTTCAAGATAAAGTTTGGCTACGGCGCGGAAATAATAAGGTTCGTAAAGGTAGGGTTTGGCGTTGATTACCTCGTTGAAATATTGAATGGAAAGCACATAGTCATCATAATAAAGCGCATTGCGCCCTATGAGCATTACCCGGTCGGTGTTTATTTGTGCTGCTACGAACGCGGGAATTATACATATCAAAAGAAGGAGTCTTCTCAAAAAAGAACTATGGTTACATTTGGTTCTTGCAAAACATTCTGGGTTCGTAAAGCCGCAGCGGCAGGAACGGCACCTATGCCTTATGTCCGCCGGTGCGCTGCTTGGTCTTGTACTGGCAGCTGAACTTTCCACGCGCAATGGCCGCGAGTTTCCTCGAAATCATCTGTTTCCTCAAAGGCGATACCGAATCAACGAACATCATTCCCTCGAGGTGGGAGAACTCATGCTGCATTACCCTGGCCAGGAAACCGTCGGCCCATTCTTCGTGCTCGGTGAAATTTTCATCCATATAACGCACTTTCACACGTTTTGGGCGCGAGACCTTCTCGTGGATACCGGGAATGCTCAGGCAGCCCTCTTCCATAGAAACCTTGTCTTCGCTCGTTTCAAGGATGTGCGCGTTGATATAGGTTTTCTTGAAGTCCTTGTACTCAGGGTAATCGTCGGCCAGTTCCGTAAGGTCGATGACAACCACCCGAATCGAGAGCCCTATCTGCGGGGCAGCCAGCCCCACACCGTCGGCATAAGTCAAAGTTTCGAACATGTCGGCTATCAGCTTAGGCAGTTCTGGATAATCGGGCGTTATATCAACCGCGGTTTTGCGTAGCACCGGGTCGCCATAAATGCAAATAGGTAATTTCATTATCTTTGTCTATTGTTTTTTCGTCGGAATATCACCTGCGCGATTCCATGTATGATTGCAGGATTATGGTAGCGCTTATCTTGTCTACCAAGGCCTTGTCGCGCCGCGCCATCTTGTGCAAGCCGCCGGCAAGCATTGCCTTATGGGCCAGCACCGAAGTAAAGCGCTCGTCATAGAACTCTACGGGTATAGTTACTTTTTTCTTCAAAGCGCCCACAAACGAGCGCACACGCGCTGCATTTTCCGACGGTGTGCCGTCGTTCTGCACAGGCAGACCCACGACTATACGTTCCACGTCCTCCGCCGCAGTATATTTCACTATAAAGTCGATAAGCAAACGTGTTTCCACAGTATCCAGCCCTCCTGCCACTATCTGCAGGGGGTCGCTCACTGCCACGCCGGAACGGCGAAGCCCGTAGTCTATGGACATTATTCTTCCCATCATGAAAGGGTTGTGCAAAGATAACAAAAGCCCGCTGCAAAGCAAAGCAAGCAGCCTCATTTTTTACCGGGCGGACATACCGCCACCCTGCCCCGCCGGAATGGCGGACCCGATAACGGGACTTGCAAAAAGGATTCCCAACCGCAAAACGGACATTTGGAGCAAGAAAAAAAGTGTAACGAAAACACGCTTTCGGGATACAAAAAAGTGAAAACTCATTTTCAGTAAATTATACCCCTATCGGAGCAAAGAAAAAATATGTCTGACATATTTTGAAATATGTGCCTTGTATTTTAAAATATCTCAGACATATTTTCAGCCGCATGAAAACCCCGCCGGTTTTGCCCATAAAAAGGCCGACAAATACGGACGGCTATGTTAGCGCGCCGCAACAAGCGCAGGAATGTTCCGCACGCTTAAAGGTGAAAGCGGCTGCTAATCCCGTTATCCACAGGACAAGCAACCGCTTCCTTATTATTTAAATCCGGCTCAGGTATTACTTGTTGTAAAGCAGCCAAGCGTCGGGATACGTTTCGCGGAGTTTGTTGCGCGAAGTAGCAGCCGAAGCACGGTCGTCGAACGTGGAAGCCACAACACGGTACAACTTGCCGTTGTAAGCAATCTGTGCAGCATATCCCTGGTTCTTCAAACGTTGCTGCAGGCCTTGTGCGTTCGATTTGAGCGAGAAGCTGCCGCAAACCACACTGTACGCTTTCAAGCCTACGCCGTCAACAAGCTGCACGCTTTCGGTGCGCACATTGGCATCCGTCACCGTGGTTGGCGTTGTAGTAGTCTGAACGGGAGTCGTGGTGGTGGTCTGAACCGGAGCAACCGCTACCTGCGTTGTCGTGGTAGGCTGCTGCTGTTCTGCCGCCTGCTGCTGTTTTGCCTTTTCATAAGCTTTCTTGTAAGCCGATTCCTGTGATTTGCAAGATGTGAAAGCTACCGCTACACATAAACCTAAACCTAAGGTTACAATTTTTTTCATAATGTCGGGTGATAGTTACTTGATTTATTAACTCGTTTGTTGTTACAGCAACAAAGTTACGACTTTTGAAACAGTTAAAAGGAATTTGCCCATAAAGAATATTAAAAAAATGGTTTTCCTCACAAAAAAATCTAAGTAAGCCGCACAAAACAGCATATAATACCGGGATTTTGCCTATATTTGGCGATAGATACAACCATTAAAACCATAAAACAATGAAAGGACTTAGCATTTTAGCAGCATTTTTAGGCGGAGCAGCCGTAGGGGCAGCATGTGGTATATTATTCGCACCCGAAAAAGGGTCGGACACCCGCGAACGCATTATCGACGCTCTCCGCAAACGCGGAATAAAGCTTGACAGGAAAGAGATGGAAGAACTTGTTGACGACATTGCCGACGAGCTCAAATCTGACTCAAACGACTAAACAGACCTGCAGTCAAGCAATGTTCTCTTCGAACAAAAACATACGGACCTTTGAGGAGCTCATTACCGAAATTAAAAGGTATTTTGAGCTCCAAAAAAGGTTTGTATCACTCGAATTCGTATCCAAGCTAATAATATTGCTCGCCGCGCTGATATTAGGTGTTGTACTGTTCCTGATAGGAGCGGTCGTGGTGATTATGCTTGCGTTATGCGCCGCTACTTTCATAGGCGACCAGACAGGCAGCCTTACCGTGGGCTTTGCGTCGGTATCGCTGTTCTTCATGCTGGTTGCAATTATTATTTACATAAACCGCAAACGGTGGATAACGCGGCCAGTTACGAATTTCCTTTGCGAACTTTTCCTTAAAAAAGAATGACATGAACAACAGGGAAATTCAAAAATACACACTCGAAGATGTCATCGAGCAACGCAACAAGGCCCTTGAAGATGTACGCAAAAGCGGTGAGAATATAAAACGCAAAATGCGGCTGCTGTTCGAACCGCCGAAAGCAAACAGCAAACTGGAACTTTTTGCCGGCAACATCGACCGTATCATAGCAATATACGACGGAGTTATGCTCGGCGCTAAAATAATAAGAAAGATAAGGGGGCTCAGGATACGCAGATGAATATTTTACGCCACCACAACCGAATATTAACGGCATTTGCACTTGCAATAACATTAGGAACAACTTCGTGCAAACAAGCCTCGTTCGACGAGCAATGCGCACAACAGGCGCAGGAATTTACCGAAAAACAATGCCCCCAGCGCATAGCCGAAGGCATTGTGCTCGACAGCATGACTTATACGCCTTCATTACGCTGCCTGAACTATTATTACACACTCAGCGGCAAAATTGACGACGCCAAGTTGATTAAGAACAACGAGAGTTTGTTCCGCGAACAATTACTTAGTTCGATAACGAACTCCGTGGAACTGAAACGCCCGAAAAGCGAAGGAATAAGTTTCCGGTACATCTACACGTCAAAGTCTACACGTAAGCAACTTTTAAGCGTAACAATAAGGAAAGAAGAATACAGCAAGTAGATCTTTCACCAAAAACACTGAACCCAACCGTACAACCTGAGCAGAACATCCGCAGTTGTGCGGTTTGCTTTTTGTGTAGCCATTATGCAGCCCACGTAAAACGAGGTGCAAAAAATATGTCTGACATATTTTAAATTATGTCAGACATATTTCAAATTATCTCAGAGATAAGTTTTCTTTCCTCCCAACCCATAATTGGGTTTCGGGAAATCAACTCAATTTATGCACCACAAGACCGCTGCGCAACTTGGGCTCGAACCATGTGGCCTTTGGCGGCATGATTTTTCCCTGGTCGGCAATGTTCATTATCTGGTCCATTGTAACCGGATACAAAGCCAGCGCCATTTTCATTTCACCCGAATCGACACGGCGTTTCAGTTCGCCCAATCCACGCAAACCTCCCACGAAGTCTATACGGTCGGACGAGCGCAGGTCTTTTATGCCCAATATTTTATCGAGAATAAGGCGCGATGATATATCGACGTCGAGCACTCCGATAGGATCTTCCTCGTCGTAGATACCGTCCTTGGCTTCCAAAGCATACCACTGCCCTCCTATATATAAGGAGAATTCATGCAGGTGCGTCGGACGGAACGGCTCTGTACCCTTTTCGAGTATCACAAAATCGTCGGTCAATGCGTCCAAGAACTGGCGTGCCGTTAATCCGTTCAAATCGCGCACCACGCGGTTATAGTCGAGGATTGTGAGCTGGCTTGCGGGGAAACAAACAGCCATAAAGAAATTGTATTCTTCCTTACCTGTGCGATTGGGATCCTGTTTAGCCTTTTCCGCCCCCACCAATGCAGCTGCCGCGCTGCGGTGATGTCCGTCAGCTATGTAAAGCGCGGGTATGGCAGCAAAGCGCTCTGTTATTGTTTCCTTGTCCTTATCATCCGAAATAACCCAGAATTTATGTACAAAGCCGTCTATCGGGGCTACAAAGTCGTACACCGGGCTTTGTGACGAATACTTCGAAATAATTCCGTCGAGTACGTCATCGTCGGGATAAGCAAGGAATACCGGCTCCATATTTGCGTTTGTTGCGCGAACGTGCTTCATCCGGTCTTCTTCCTTGTCGCGGCGGGTAAGCTCATGCTTTTTTATTACTCCGTTCATGTAATCGTCCACCGAAGCGCACAGAACGATTCCGTATTGCGTCTTGCCGTTCATTGTCTGCGAATAGAGGTAATAGTTCTCCTTTTCATCCTGAACGAGCCAGCCTTTTTCCTGGAACTTTGCAAATTGTTCTTTTGCGCTTTCGTACACCCGCGGATCGTACTCGCTTGTGCCTACGGGAAAGTTTATCTCCGGTTTTATTATATGATATAACGACATCTCGTTGTCGCCGGCTTCTGTCCTCGCTTCTTCTGAATCGAGCACATCATACGGGCGGCATTCCACCTTCTCTGCAAGTTCCTGCGGAGGGCGGACGCCACGGAATGGTTTTACAATAGCCATCAGTCTATACTGTTTTTACTTATGTCTTTTTTCTGTAAAACGTATTATTTATTAACCTGGAATTTTGTTATTCCGTCACGCAGGAAGCCTACTATCTGACACGCAGCTGCTATTCCGGCGTTTATGTTTGCTTCTGCGGTCTGCGCTCCCATCTTCTTGGGTGTTGCAAAATAGCGTCCGGGGAACTTCTCTGCAAATTCCGAAGCCTTGTCGGGAGCTATGTCCGATATGTAACGCAAATCCTCGCGCTCCGAAAGCAGTTTGATGAGCCCGTCTTCGTCGACAACTTCCTTGCGCGCCGTATTTATGATTATGCCGCCTTTGGGAAGCTTTCCGGCCAAAGCGTAATTGATACTTTTCTTCGTTTCCGGCGTTGCGGGAATATGAAGGCTGACTATGTCACACTTTTCAAAGAGTTCTTCTGTTGAGGCTACGGCCTTAACTCCTGCACTTTCTATTACGTCGGCCGGGCAATAAGCGTCGTAGGCGTAAACATCCATATCGAACCCTTTTGCTATGCGTGCCACGTTGCGGCCAACATTGCCGAAGGCCAGGATACCAAGTTTCTTTCCTTTAAGTTCGGTGCCGGTCTTGCCGTTATAGAAATTACGTACAGCATATACAAGCAGACCGAATACCAATTCGGCAACTGCGTTGGAGTTCTGCCCGGGGGTATTCATCACTACCACACCGTGGGCGGTTGCAGCGGCAAGGTCTACATTGTCGTAGCCTGCTCCTGCGCGTACTACTATCTTAAGATTTTTTGCAGCATCAAGAACGGCGTTGTCAACCTTGTCGCTACGTATAATCAAAGCGTCCACATCGGCCACTGCGTCGAGGAGTTGCTGCTTGTCGGTATATTTTTCGAGCAATGCGAGTTCGTAGCCCGCACCTTCTATTTCTTTGCGTATACCTTCAACGGCGGCAGACGCAAAAGGTTTTTCGGTTGCTATTAATACTTTCATCATTATTCGATTTTAAACGTTTGAGGGAAAACTTTAATATCCGGCACCGCAATAAAACCGGTGCCGGTTGTTATCAGTGAGCTGCCTCGAATTCTTTCATTGCTTCAACCAAGGCTTTTACGCCCTCAACGCTCATAGCGTTGTAGCACGAAGCACGGAATCCTCCGACCGAGCGGTGTCCTTTTATTCCCACCATGCCTTTGTCGGTTGCAAACTTCATGAAGTCAGCTTCCAGTTCTTTGTATTCGTCATTCATAACGAAGCAGATGTTCATGAGCGAGCGGTCTTCCTCGGCAACTGTCCCGCGGAAGAGTTTGTTACGGTCTATCTCGCTGTAAAGAATCTCGGCGCGTTCTTTTGCGCGGGCGTCCATTACTTTCACGCCGCCCTGTGCCTTAATCCATTTCATAGTCTGGAGCGCCGTGAATACCGGAACAACCGGAGGAGTATTAAACATAGAACCTTTTTCTACATGTGTGCGGTAGTCGAGCATTGTAGGTATCTGGCGGCTAACCTTGCCCAAAGCGTCTTCTTTTACGATAACGAAAGTAACGCCGGCCATTGAGAGGTTCTTCTGTGCACCGCCGTAAATAATGGCATACTTGGAAACGTCTACCGGGCGCGAAAGTATGTCGCTCGACATGTCGGCAACCATCTGCACGGGGCTGTCGAGTTCCTTGCGTATTTCGGTTCCGTAAATCGTATTGTTCGTAGTTATATGGAAATAGTCAGCGTCGGCAGGAACCGTAAAATTCTTAGGGATATATGTATAGTTGTCGGCAGCCGACGAAGCCACTTCTACTACCTCGCCAAAGAGTTTGGCTTCCTTCATGGCTTTCTTTGCCCATGTTCCTGTGTTCAGGTAAGCGGCTTTTTTCTCCAAAAGGTTGTAGGGAACCATGCAGAATTCCAAACTTGCGCCACCGCCGAGGAACAGAACCTTGTATCCTTCGGGAATATCGAGCAGTTCTTTCATCAATGCTTCGGCCTCATCCATCACCGGTTGGAAATCCTTACTGCGATGGCTTATCTCCATCAAGGAAAGACCGCTGTTGTTAAATTCAAGGCACGCCTCAGCCGTTGCCTTAATCACTTCGCTGGGCAATATAGACGGTCCAGCATTGAAATTGTACTTTTTCATAATTTATTTTTTTATTCCATGTATTCTCTCAAATATCAATAACGGGACTTTACCCTGCAGCCGGAACAAGTCCGACTATGTTGTGCGGGATTATATCCCATTTAGCGGCGAATTTACAAATAAAATCTTTTTTTCGTAGCAAATTGAAAATAAAAACGTTCTCTTTTATAAAACTTGGTCGTTTAAAGCCATTGCAACCGCATTGTCCCGCTTACAGCCGCAATTACCTAACTCGATGTAACCTAACACGTAACACACGTTTCGTCTTTTCGTGGCTATTCACACTACTCAGCCTATATATAATATGTGCAGCCCGTTGTAAGAAGAAACATCAAATATCGGCGCCATGCTATCGCGCTTCTTTTGCCCGCGCGGCGGAAATCAAGAATGCTTATTCATTTTATAGCATTCATTTATTCAACTGCCGCCGCAGACTTTTTTAACCCCATTGGGAGCAAATAAAAAATAGGTCGGACCTATTTCAAAATATGTCTGACCTATTTTAAAATATGTCAGACATATTTTTTGAGACTGTACTTGCTACTGTTTCAGCAAAAAAGAATGTCGTACTTTTCGCACAATCGGAAGCGTTTTTCTTTTTGCTCTCTTTTTTCAAATAATATCATTAATTTAGCTTTATTAATCGTTTAAACGAACCATTTTATCTTTCGTTGCGTTAAATTTGCCATAAAATGTTATTACAAATTTAACCTCCTTATAATTCAAGTATAAATGAATAAATATACTAAATGGGGCATTATAGGAATCATAGTTGCAGGACTTGCATTCCTTGGCGTTCGTACATTCGTGCCACACGAAAACAAAGAACTCGACGAAAGTTTAAAAAGCAAAGGCGGCAGTGAAAAAGACAAGACACTGCCCGTAAAGATAGCCGTCATTAAATCAAAATTGCTACGCGACGCCATCGACGTCAGCGGCAGCCTCCTGCCCGACGAAGAAACAAAACTGTCGTTTGAAACAGCAGGTAAAATAACCGCCATTTATTTCGAGGAAGGCGCGCACGTCAAGGAAGGCCAGTTGCTCGCAAAAATCAACGACGCGCCACTGCAGGCCGAGCTGCGCAAGCTGGAAGCACAGCTGAAACTTATGCAAGACCGCCTGTACAGGCAGCGTGCACTGTTTGCCAAAGAGGCGGTAAGTAAAGAGGCATTCCAGGAAGCAGAAGCAAACCTTTCCACCCTGTATGCCGAAATAGACATGGAAAAAGCCGAAATAGCCCGCACGGAACTTAGGGCACCGTTCGACGGAGTGATAGGCCTGCGCGAAGTCAGTCTCGGCGCATACGCCACCACGTCGACCCCAATCGCCACGCTTACCAAGACAACGCCACTTAAACTGGAGTTCAACGTACCGGAGCGCTATGCGGGAATCCTTAAACCCGGAGCAGAACTTTCGTTCACCGTCGAGGGAGACCTTACTCCTCGCAAGGCAAAAGTATATGCCACGAACTCGCAGGTAGATATAGATACCCGAACTTACACAATACGTGCAACATATCCGAACAAATCGAACGAGCTTGTGCCCGGACGGTACGTAAGCGTAAACCTCACGGCACGCGAATATCCCAACGCGCTTGCCGTTCCAAGTACAGCCATAATATCAGAGATGGGTATAGACAAAGTATTCCTGTACAAAAGCGGCACGGCACAACCCGTGGAGATAACCAAAGGACTGCGAACCGATGCCGAAGTGCAGGTAATCAAGGGCATAAGCGAGGGTGACACTGTTATAACCAGCGGAACAATGCAGCTGCGCACAGGGCAGAAGGTAACAATAACCAAATAGCAGGAAACAAACAAAACACGAACGACTGCTAAAAGCACACATATATAATATAACAGCAAAAGAGCAATGGCACATCTTTCAGTAACAATCCTCCTGCCATGCTACACGCCAAACCACAACATCTAAATTCATGAACATATCAGAACTAAGCATACGCCGCCCTGTATTGGCAACAGTATTTACACTGATAATCCTGTTGTTCGGCTGCATAGGCTACCTGTATTTGGGTGTGCGCGAATACCCGTCGGTGGATAATCCTATTATCTCGGTTACCTGCTCTTATCCGGGCGCAAACGCCGATGTAATAGAAAACCAGATAACCGAAGTGCTCGAACAAAACATAAACGGTATACCGGGCATACGCTCGCTAACCAGTACGAGCCAGCAGGGACAGAGCCGTATAACCGTGGAATTCGAATTGTCGGTTGACCTTGAGACTGCCGCCAACGACGTTCGCGACAAAGTATCACGCGCACAAAGAAACCTGCCGCGCGACTGCGACCCGCCTACCGTTTCAAAAGCCGACGCAGACGCCAGCCCAATACTTATGGTGGCGATACAAAGCGACAAGCGCACATTGCTCGAACTTAGCGAAATTGCGGACCTTACGGTAAAGGAGCAGCTCCAAACCATACCCGAGGTGAGCAGCGTTTCCATTTGGGGTGAGAAACGCTATTGCATGCGTCTTTGGCTCGACCCTATAAAAATGGCTGGCTACAGCATAACTCCAATGGATGTAAAAGACGCTCTTGACCGCGAAAACGTGGAACTGCCTTCGGGAAGCATTGAGGGCAACACCGTCGAGCTCAGTATCCGGACTATGGGCCAAATGCACACTACCGAAGAATTCAACGAGCTAATCGTTAAGGCAGAAAACGGGCGCACAATAAAACTGAGCGACATAGGACGCGCAGAACTCAGTCCCCGCGACTTGAAAAGCTACATGAAGATGAACGGCGTGCCGATGGTGGGCGTAGTAGTCGTACCGCAACCCGGTGCTAACCATATAAACATTGCCGACGCCGTTCACGAGCGAATGAAGCAAATGGAAAAAGACCTCCCCGACGATGTCAAGTACGATTACGGATTCGACAACACGCGCTTTATACGAGCTTCTATCAACGAAGTGAAATCTACGGTATACGAAGCCTTCGTGCTCGTAATAATCATCATATTCCTTTTCTTGCGTGACTGGCGTGTGACCTTAGTGCCGTGTATTGTTATACCAGTATCGCTAATCGGTGCATTCTTTATAATGTATGTTTGCGGCTTCTCCATAAACGTGCTGTCCATGCTGGCTATCGTATTGGCAGTAGGACTTGTCGTCGACGACGCAATAGTAATGACCGAGAACATATACATACGCATAGAGCAAGGAATGAAGCCTATCGACGCGGGAATAGAAGGTGCCAAGGAAATTTTCTTCGCCGTCGTTTCAACAACCATTACCCTCGTTGCCGTTTTCTTCCCCATCGTTTTTATGGAAGGAACAACCGGACGTCTGTTCCGGGAGTTCAGTTTCGTGATTGCCGGTTCGGTTATAATATCAGCATTCTCCGCGCTTACGTTCACGCCAATGCTTGCAACAAAGCTTCTTATAAAGCGCGAAAAACAAAATTGGTTCTATCGCAAAACCGAGCCTTTCTTCGTTGGTCTGAACAATTTATACGCAAAGTCCCTTGCCGCATTCCTGCGTCACAGATGGTATGCGTTTATAATAATGGCCGTGGCAATTTGTGCCAGCGTATATATGTGGACAAACATATCGTCCGAAATGGCTCCCTTGGAAGACCGCTCCATGATTACTATCCGCACCACCGGTCCGGAAGGTGTAACTTATGAATATTTGCGCGACTACACCGAAGATATAAACAGAATGGCCGACTCCATAGTTCCTGACGCGGAATTCATCACGGCCCGCGTGTCAGAATCATCAGGAGAAATCCAAATCACGCTCAAGGACCTGGCCGAGCGCGATTACACCCAAATGGATGTAGCCGAAAAACTGACACGCGCCGTGCAATACAAGACCGACGCCCGCGCGTTTGTAAGGCAACAGTCCACGTTCGGCGGTCGCCGCGGATCTATGCCTGTGCAATACGTGCTCCAGGCGACAAGTATCGAAAAGTTGCAGGAAGTGTTACCCAAGTTTATGACAAAAGTGTATGACAGCCCGATATTCCGCATGGCCGACGTGGATTTGAAATTCTCGAAGCCTGAAGTACGTTTGAGCGTCAACCGGCAAAAGGCAAACTTAATGGGCGTAAGCACCCAGTCTATAGCCCAGACATTACAATACGGATTGAGCGGACAACGTATGGGATACCTTTATCTTAACGGCAAGCAGTACGAGATTGTCGGGGAGATTAACCGGCAGCAACGTAACGACCCGAACAACCTAAAAGCGATTTACGTGCGCAACGGCAACGGCGACATGGTGCAAATGGAAAACCTTGTCGACCTGGTAGAAAGCATTGCACCACCCAAACTTTACAGATACAACCGCTTCGTTTCGGCAACTATTTCGGCCGGACTGGCAGAAGGTAAGACCATAGGCGACGGACTCGACGAAATGGACAGGATTGCCGAAAGCACACTCGACGAAACTTTCCGCACGGCGCTTGCCGGAGACTCCAAAGAATTCAGGGAAAGTTCCTCGAGCTTGATATTCGCATTCTCATTGGCATTGTTGCTAATTTACCTCATACTTGCGGCACAGTTCGAAAGTTTCAAAGACCCGTTTGTCATAATGCTCACTGTACCGCTGGCTATTTGCGGTGCACTGATATTCATGCTCGCCAGCGGGCAAACCATGAACATTTTCAGCCAAATCGGAATAATAATGCTCATCGGACTTGTAGCAAAGAACGGTATTCTTATCGTTGAATTCGCGAACCACCGCCAGACGCAAGGCGAAGACAAGATGACAGCCATACGCCATGCGGCAGCCCAACGCCTTCGTCCTATCCTCATGACGAGTGCAGCCACAATCCTCGGCCTTCTGCCGCTGGTATTCGCAAGCGGCGAAGGTGCCAACGGGCGAATTGCGATGGGTACGGCCGTTGTTGGAGGAATGATTATCTCTACGTTCCTCACTATGTTTATCGTACCAGCTATTTACACATACGTTTCAACCGACATGACGCACAAAAACAAAAAAGAATGATGAAGCGCGGTATTATCACTTTATTATGCTACATAGCGGTAAGCTTGCCTGCATACGCCCAAGTACAAGTACTTTCACTCAAAACCTGCATTGAAAAAGGGCTGAAAAACAATTACTCGTTACGCATTGTAAAAAACGACGAGCAAATAGCTGTCAACAACGCCACGCGGGCAAACGCAGGATACCTGCCCACGGTCGAAGCCGTTGCAGGCTATGACGCTACGCTCGACAGCCGCGACACAAGAACACGCGGCACAAGCGACGTAACACGCGAACGCAACATCGTGGGACACAATGTCAACGCAGGAATCAACGCCGAATGGACAATCTTTGACGGATATAAAATCCAAACCAACTACCAAAGGCTGCAGGAACTTAAGCTCCAGAGCGCCACACAAACACGTATGGCCATCGAAGACTATATAGCGGAACTCGTTTCAGAGTATTACAACTACGTCCAGCAACGTATACGCCTCCGCAACCTGCAATATGCCGTTTCGCTATCCAAGGAAAGGCTCAGGATAGCACAAGAACGGTGGATTACCGGCGACAAGTCACGCCTCGACCTCCAACAGGCACAAGTGGACTTCAATGCGGACAGCGCGCAAAGCCTCAAGCAACTCGAAAGCCTGGCTTCCTCGCAAATACGCCTCAACGAACTTATGGCCGAAAAAGAGATGAACATGCGAATCCGCGTGCGCGACACAATGATTAACGTAGAATCGTCGCTTTCGTTCGACAGCCTGTGGGCGGCCACGCTGCGCACAAACGCGTCGCTCATCAACGCCGCACACAACAAGAAGCTCTCCGAAATAGACCTGCGAAACGTTAAGAGCCGCGACTTCCCATACATAAGGCTCAACGGCCAGTACGGCTACACATACGACCGCTATAATTCCGGCACCACACGCAGCAGGCACAACTGGGGCGGGAACATTGGTGTAACCATAGGAATGAAACTCTTCGACGGAAACAGGCGACGCGAAATGGCCAACGCACAAATAAACATCGACAATGCCGAACTGGCACAACAGGAACTGGAACTCGCATTAAAAGCCGACCTGGCCGACCTGTGGCAGGCTTACGAGAACAACCTGAAACTGCTCGCCCTCGAAAAGCAGAACCTCGTAACCGCAAAAGAGAACTACTACATTGCCAACGAGCGTTTCATGCTTGGCGACTTGGCCGGAATTGAAATAAGAGAAGCGCAAAACAGCCTGCTTGACGCCGAAGAACGAATACTCGTGGCCGAATACGACACCAAGATATGCGAGATTTCGCTGCGCCAGCTCAGCGGAAGCATAATGGAATATATCGAGGAATAAAAAAAACGCACCAAATTCCCCGGCACCTAAAAAAAATTATCTCAGAGATATTTTAAAATAGGTCAGACATATTTCAAAATATGTCTGACCTATTTTTTCGAGCCCCTTTACCCTGCTATCCGCTCTGCATGCCTGGCACGGCTTTTGCTGGGACGACACGCTATTATCCCCGCCTACATTATCCGGCAAAGCACCTCTTGCCGCAAAGAACCCACATCCGCGCCAAACTTATGCCCAACCGAATGCAATACAGTCATATTTATAATACGCCCTCTTTTTTGAATGAAAAAAAAATCGCAATTTTGCAAAGCATTACAAAACAAGCCGGGCCAGACTGGATTTGACAGCGGGCAGAAGGCGTATGTAAGCATGCAGTGCGTCGTGAGCGCTCACTATAATCTGAGCTTTCAAAAATTTAATTGGCGAAAACAAATACGCTCTCGCTGCTTGATCGAAGCATAGTAAATCGAGCTTTATCCGGGCACAAGGTGTCCGGACGAGACATCGCTCCGAAGCCGTTGTTCCGAGGCTCATGGGTTAAGCGGTGCACGTAAATCGGGAATAGCCGGCGACAGTCCCGCGGCGTCGGCGAAACTTTAGCCGGGAATAAGGCAACGACCGTATACGACAGCTTCCTGCGTGGCCGTTGCACGAAAACCTCCAGCGAAGCTAAGCATGTAGAAAGCATAGGTTTTCCCCGTTTGGACGAGAGTTCGATTCTCTCCTGGTCCACACATACAATGCCGCCGCAAGCAACCGCCGCACAGCCTGCCTGTCATGCGCACTTGCACGCGCGGCAACACTTCAAAGCGTATTATAAATCAATTCCACTATGAAAGAACTCCAGTTAAAGTACGGTTGCAACCCAAACCAAAAGCCTTCGCGCATATACATGGAAAACGGCGAGCTCCCGGTAGAAGTGCTTAACGGCCGCCCGGGATACATCAACTTTCTCGACGCGTTCAACGGCTGGCAACTCGTAAAAGAACTCAAAGCCGCCACCGGGATTCCCGCAGCAACATCATTCAAACACGTTTCCCCGGCCGGAGCAGCCATAGGCCTCCCGCTAAGCAGCACGCTGAGCAAAGTTTATTTCGTTGACGACATAAAAATACCCCTCACCCCGCTGGCATGTGCCTACGCCCGGGCACGCGGTGCCGACCGCATGTCGTCATACGGCGATTTCATAGCCCTGAGTGACGTTTGCGACGAGGCTACCGCCACTCTTATAAAGCGCGAAGTAAGCGACGGCGTAATCGCACCGGGATACACACCCGAAGCATTGGAAATACTGCGCGAGAAACGGCGCGGCACATACAATGTCATCAAGATAGACCCCGAATACCGCCCCGAGCCAATAGAACACAAGCAGGTGTTCGGCGTTACCTTCGAACAAGGACGCAACGAAATCGACCTTGCCGACGACAGCCTGTTCGAAAACATACCCACAAAGAACAAAATCTTTACCCCCGAAGCAAAGCGCGACCTGATTATATCGCTTATCACGCTTAAATACACGCAGAGCAATTCGGTTTGCTACGTAAAAGACGGCCAGGCCATAGGCATAGGAGCCGGGCAGCAGAGCCGTATACACTGCACGCGTCTGGCCGGCAGCAAAGCCGACAAGTGGTGGCTGCGCCAGTGCCCAAAAGTAATGAACCTGCCTTTCGTCGAAGGAATACGCCGCGCAGACCGCGACAACACAATCGACCTATACACCGGAGATGAGGCAGACGACGTTCTGCGCGACGGAGCATGGCAAATGTTCTTCACCCAACGCCCCGAACCGCTTACACGCGAGGAATGCGCCGAGTGGATAGCAAAAAACACCGACGTATGCCTGGGCAGTGACGCATTCTTCCCGTTTGGCGACAACATAGAACGCGCCCGCAAAAGCGGAGTGAAATATGTTGCACAGGCCGGAGGCAGCGTCCGCGACGACCATGTGATAGAAACCTGCGACAAATACGGTATTGCCATGGCCTTTACAGGCGTAAGGCTTTTCCATCATTAAAAAATACACTTGCAAAAACAGGACAAATGCGCAAGGCCAGCAAAAAAGAGATAGAAGAAGTAATACACAAAGGACTTGTATTCCACAAAGCCCGCCAGGAAGATGACAACGACGGGAAAGTGCGCACCAAGGCCAAAAAGAAAGCCTACCGCACGGGAGCGCACGGCTCAGCCTCGGCCATAAAAAAAGCCAACATACGCAAACACCGGGCAGAGAAATCCAAACGCAGCCGGTGAGCAGGCACAAAAGACACGCAAACCTGTTTGTACAACAACGCAAATGCGGCAGCGGAAATTACCCGCTGCCGCATTTGTAATATAACGGCGCGTAAGCACATCCGACAACCGCGATAGCAGTTCCCCGTTTTGGAGACAACGGAAACCCTGACGCAAAAACAATTTGCAACTATGAAATATCAGTTCTTTTACATAGCTTTGCACTAAGCAAAACGTAAAAACCGCAAAGCTATGATTAAAATTTATGGAATGAGCACCTGCCCCGACTGCACCTATGTAGAAAAGCAGGTTGAAGGAAACAGCAACTACGAGATAATCGACATAGGCGAGCACGTCAGAAACCTGAAAGAATTCCTAAAGTTGCGCGACAGCAATCCGGCATTCGACGTAATGAAACGCGTAGGTGCCGTAGGCATACCCTGTTTCGTACTCGACGACGGCACAGTGACCCTAAGGCCCGAAAAAGCCGGGCTGCGCCCGCGTCCCAAGGAAAATGCCGGAGCCTCGTGCAACCTGGACGGGAGCGGTTGCTGAAACCGGAGATCGAAGCTCCAGGCAAGGCAGCGCATGTTTATTCAAAACCGGCCGGCTTTTTTGCATAAACATCAAACCTTTCCCTAAACAAAACGAGTGCTTTATACCGCACAATTCGGAACAGTTTCGGAAACATCGGTGTGACGGGCTTTTCACCCCCATTGGGAGCAAAGAAAAAATACAAGGCACATATTTCGAAATATGTCTGACCTATTTTAAAATATCTCAGACATATTTTTTGCGCCTTTCCGAAAAGACGATTCTGCATGCCTTGAAAGACGACAAAATCAGACTCCCTCTCTCCGAGCATGAACAACCTTTTGCACAAGAAACGCTGAATATATTTACAATTACCGCAATTATTCGCTATCTTTGCATTCATCATGCAAAATGCAGACATTGCGCAGGACAAAATAACGTTGGGCGGCAAGGTATTCACTCTAATGACAAGCCGCAACGAGATAAGGCACGAGGTAAAGCGCCTGGCAGCCGAAATAGAACGCGACACCGAGGGGTGCACGCCTGTGTTTTTGTGCGTGCTGAACGGTGCGTTCGTATTTGCGGCCGACCTGCTGCGCTGCATACCAAAAGACTGCGAGGTTTGCTTTGTGCGCCTGGCCTCCTACGAAGGAACGTCCTCCACCGGAACCGTGAAAAACATCATGGGGCTGAACATGGACGTGAAAGGCCGCGATGTCATAATAATAGAAGACATCATCGAAACAGGACGCACCATGCAAGCCATGAAAAAGATACTTGCCGGCCACGAAGCCAAATCGGTAAACATTGCAACGCTCGTATCAAAACCGGCCAAGCTGGAAACCGACATAAACATAAGGTACTGCGGGTTCAAAATGAAAGCCACCGATTTCATTGTCGGCTACGGGCTGGATTACAACGGGCTGGGACGCAACCTTCCGGACATATACATAGCCGCAGATTAGCATGAATAACCAAGAAAACAAACTACACAAACTAATATAGAAATGAAAAATATCGTAATTTTCGGTGCGCCGGGCTCGGGCAAAGGCACACAAAGCGACAAGCTCGTTGAACACTACGGTTTTCGCCACATATCAACCGGCGACGTACTGCGTAGTGAAATAAAGAACGGAACAGAACTCGGAAAAACCGCCAAACGCTATATCGACGAAGGGCAGCTACTTCCCGACGCCCTGATGACCGACATACTGGCTTCGGTATACGACAGCATGTGCCCCTGCGAAGGAGTTATATTCGACGGATTCCCCCGCACTGTGGCACAAGCCGAATCACTTGAAGAAATGCTAAGCAAACGCGGCTCGGAAGTAAAGGCTATGATAGAGCTCGATGTACCCGACGACGTGCTGATAAGCCGTATGCTGCTGCGCGGAAAGACTTCAGGACGCGCCGACGACAACGAAGAAACCATAAAAAAACGCCTTGACGTATACAAAAACCAAACGGCACCATTAATAGAATGGTATGAGACACGCGGCAAACACCACCACGTAAAAGGTGTTGGAGAACTCGAAACAATCTTTGCCGACATCTGTAAAGTAATAGACAGCCTTTAAAACAACAGAACACACAAGGAACAGCCCGCTTAAAACAACGCGGGCTGCTTCCACTTAATATACACACAACCATGCCGGAGAGCAACTTTATCGACTACGTAAAAATATTCTGCCGCTCAGGCAAAGGCGGACGAGGAGCAATGCACCTTCACCGGGCCAAATACCTGCCCAAAGGCGGCCCCGACGGAGGAGACGGAGGGCGCGGAGGCAACATTTACCTGCGCGGCAACCGAAACTTGTGGACCCTGCTCCACCTGCGCTACCAACGACACGTATTTGCCGGCAACGGAGGCAACGGCTCGAAAGACTGCTCGCACGGAAAAGACGGCGAAGACAAGTACATTGAAGTTCCTTGCGGCACCGTGGCATACGACGCCGACACCGGGAAATTCCTTACCGACGTAACATACGACGGACAGGAAGTCCTGCTGTTGAAAGGCGGCCGCGGAGGTTTGGGAAACTGGCAATTCCGTACAGCCACCAACCAGACACCACGCTATGCGCAGCCCGGCGAACCGGCAACAGAGCAAAACATAATACTTGAACTGAAACTGCTTGCCGATGTAGGACTTGTAGGATTCCCCAACGCGGGAAAATCCACGCTGTTGTCCGCACTCTCGTCGGCAAAGCCCAAAATCGCAAACTATCCGTTCACCACACTCGTTCCAAACCTTGGAATAGTAAATTACCGCGACAGCCAATCGTTCGTCATGGCCGACATACCGGGAATTATAGAAGGTGCGAATCAGGGAAAAGGCCTCGGTCTCAGGTTTCTCCGGCACATCGAACGCAACTCGCTGCTGCTGTTCATGATTCCCGTCGACAGCGAAGACATTAACAAGGAATACGAAATTCTACTTCACGAGCTTGAACAGTTCAACCCGCAAATGCTCGACAAACACCGCGTACTCGCAATAACAAAGTGCGACATAATAGACGAGGAAATGGTAATGGACATTGCCAGCCAGATTAAAATCAACATTCCTACCGTATTTATTTCCGCCGTTGCGCAATACGGGCTCGACAAGCTCAAGGATACGCTTTGGGAAGAGTTGAACAACGAAAGCAACAAGCTGGAAGCAATACAAACAGAACAACTCGTGCACCGCGAGCGTGAAGTTTCGCGATACGACGAACTTGATGATGAAGAATTCGAACCTACAGAAAACGAGGAAAGCGCGGAATAAATGATAATGCCGAAACTTCTTTACTACGACACAGCTCCTGGCGTTACATCTTTCAGTTCCACGCGCCACGGCGGGTACAGCAAAGGAAATTACGGGGAATTCAACATAAATCCCTATTGCGGCGACGAGCAAGACGCTATAAAAAACAATTTCACGGCGCTTTGCAGGGAACTTTCCATCAATGAAAATTGTTTTGTGCTGCCACATCAGGTTCACAAAACCGAAATCTTAATAATAGACAAGGACTTCATGCAGCTTGATTGCTGGCAACGAAAAAAGCGGCTTGAAGGCATTGACGCGCTCATCACCAAAGAACAAGACATCTGCATTGCTGTATCAACTGCCGACTGTGTGCCCATACTGCTTTACTCTTCCGAATACAGGATAGCAGCTGCAGTGCATGCCGGATGGCGTGGAACGCTTAACAACATAGCCGGAAAGACCGTTGCCGCCATGACTGGCAAGTTAGGAGCCGACCCGAACAAGATTTCAGCAATAATAGGCCCTTCCATATCGCAGGAAGCATTTGAGGTAGGCGCCGAAGTGTACGAACAATTCGAGAACAAAGCGTTCGACATGCACGAAATAGCAACGCACATAAACGGGAAATGGCACATAGACCTTTGGAAGGCCAACGCCATGCAACTCGAAGCGCCGGGAATAAGGCACGAAAATATCCACAAGGCAAATATATGCACATTCTCAAACTGTTGCGACTACTTTTCCGCCCGCAGGTTAGGAATAAACTCAGGAAGAATCGTTTCAGGAATAATTTTACGACAACCATGAAAACTTTCATAAAAACCAAACACGCAATAGCCCTGTTGCTGATTGTAACCGCAGGAATTCCGGCAGTGCTGCTGGCCGACAGCTTCACTCCTGCCGAAAAAAGAGAAATCAACGTAGATACGCCCGGGCTTTTTGAAAAGTCCAAGTCCTTCAGCGTTGATTTCACTACACTCAAGGAATCGGAATACTCCTTCCCGCTCGCAGGCGGAAAAGCGTCCGCCTCTACGCGCGGCCTTAAAATATCGGCCGCAAAAGGCGACAAGGTCAAGGCCATGTTCGGAGGAACAGTGCGCCTTGCACGCACACTGCCGTCGCACGGCAATGTTATCGTAATACGCCACAACAACGGACTTGAAACCGTTTACGGAGGAAACTCAAAGAACCTTGTAAAAGTTGGCGAACACGTAAACGCCGGGCAAGAAATAGCCGTTATCGGCGAAAACGGGAACGAAGGGTTACTGCTGTTCGAAATAATGGTAAACGGCTGCAACATCAATCCCAAGACGCTGATAAAAACAAACAGCCGCGAACTTTACAAACATGTGTACAAATTCACCAAACGCGGCAAGCTGGTAGACATCGACATTGAAGACGAGGAAGCCTACAACGAAATCGACGAAAACTCTCCGGTCGACATGGAACGCGAGTTTACCGACAAGGAGCAAAGCATTGTAAGCGCAAAAACACCCGAACTTTTCGAAAAGAGCAATACCATAACCATAAACTTTGCAAAATACGGCGAAAACGACTGGTGCTATCCGCTTCCAGGCTCGAAAGTTATAAGCAATTACGGTGGCAAGCGCCGCCACAGCGGAGTAGACCTCAAGACAAAGCCTAACGACAGCATTTGCGCGGCATTTGCCGGACGTGTGCGCTTCTCAAAGCGTTACAGCGGGTACGGCAACGTTGTTGTTTTACGCCATGCCTCAGGTCTCGAGACGCTTTATTCGCATAACAGCAAGAACCTTGTAAAAGTTGGCGACTGGGTAAAAGCAGGACAAGTAATCGCACTCACCGGCCGCACCGGGCGCGCCACAACGGAACACCTGCACTTCGAAATACGCGTAAACGGCCGTGCATACAATCCCGCACTTATTTTCGACCACCCCGAACGTGCGCTCAAGAAAGTAAAACTGGTGGTAAACAAATCAGGCCGTATCTCGGTGTCGAAAGCAAAATGATTTAACTGAAAAACGCGTCACGTTTTTTAAACCCGAAATCCGTCTTTTTTGAATATCCGGAATACCACCGCAAAAATATGTGCCTTGAATTTTAAAATATGTCCGACATATTTCGAAATATGTCAGACATATTTTTTATTTTCTCCGACCTGTTTATAAAAAGCTGGTTATCAATGATTAGCAAAACAGACTAAAAAACCGCTGTTTTCCTGTCATTTTATGTCTGCAACGACACAACAAAAACAGAGTCGGCCAAACCGCTTTTTGCACACCCGCATACTCGCCTTATAACATATATAAACATTACAAACTGCGGCCACGCATAGACTTTCACTATATTTCAAGAATACAGGTTGCGGCTCGGTCGGCTGCGGCCGAACCGCAATGGGCGCAAGCGCCAACAAACATGCAACAACCCATAAAACTTGCATTTTCATTTGTCTCTGCGCTCGCCTTTCACTATATTTGCAGCAATGAAGATATTCACTGGCAGCCAGCTTAAAGAGCTCGACAAGTACACGATAGCCAACGAGCCTATAGAATCCATAAACCTTATGGAACGCGCGGCTGTAGGCATATGCGATGTCATAAGACAACGCTTCGACAAAAAACGACGGATAATAGTATTCGCCGGACCGGGAAACAACGGGGGCGACGCGCTTGCCGTAGCCAGGCTGCTCACACAACGCGGCAGGAATGTAGAGACATTCCTTTTCAATATAGGAAGTAAAATAAGCCCCGACTGCGAAACAAACAAAACGCGGCTCACGAAAATCAAGCCTTCGAGGTTTACCGAAATAACCCAACAGTTCGACCCGCCCAAACTAACGTCCGACGACATAATAATAGACGGCCTGTTCGGGACGGGGCTGAACAAACCGCTGAACGGAGGATTCGCCTCGCTCGTAAAATACATCAACGCAAGCCCAGCATACGTCGTTTCGATAGACGTACCTTCGGGCCTGATGTGCGAGGACAACTCGTTCAACATCCAAAGCAACATAGTAAAAGCACAGCTAACACTTACAATAGGCTTTCACAAACTTGCCTTTTTCCTTGCCGACATGGCTCCCTACGCAGGAGAAATCCAGGAAATTGACATAAAACTCAGCAAAGAATACATTGCCAACACGCCGTCGGCATATTCAACAAGCGAAGAGGCAGACATCGCAAAAATATTAAAGCCGCGCAACAAATTCGGCCACAAGGGAACTTTCGGTCACGCGCTTCTGGTAGCCGGATGTTACGGCATGGCAGGAGCTTCGGTGCTCGCCGCACGTGCCTGCCTAAAAAGCGGAATAGGCAAGCTAACAGTCCACTGCCCGCGCTGCAACAACAACATCCTCCAGCAGGCCGTTCCTGAAGCCGTGCTCTCGCCCGACAGCAACGACAGTTATTTCACACAACCCGAACGCTCCGAACCTTACCAGGCAGTAGCCATAGGACCGGGGTTGGGAAGTTTCCGCGACACCGACATAGCCTTTATCGAACAAATACGCCACGTGTCCTCTCCCTTGGTAATTGACGCCGACGGAATAAACATACTCGCACGCCACAAAGGATGGGTTGCACAAATACCGGCAAAATCGATTCTCACCCCGCACCCGGGAGAATTCTCAAGGCTCACCGACTCTAAAACCGATTCATACTCGGCCCTTAACAATGCAAGGCAAATGGCCATGCACTACCAGTTATACATAGTGCTGAAAGGACATTATACTTTTATTTGCACGCCCGAAGGGCACACCTTTATAAACACAACAGGGAACTCCGGGATGGCCACACCCGGGAGCGGCGACGTGCTCACAGGCATATTGCTTGCCCTTCTGGCACAAGGGTACGAACAAGAGCAGGCTTGCCGTTTCGGAGTATACCTTCACGGCCTGGCTGGCGACATTGCGGCCGGTAAACTTTGCGAAGAAAGCCTTACTGCGTCCGACATAACAGAAAACCTCCCGTTTGCTTTCCGCGAGATGTACAGCATACGGCGCAGAATAGCAGCAGGACAGGAATAACCCCCACACAACACGAGTAATATAATAGAACAACAAAGCAACGAAACAATAAAAAAGTACACCATGAATAAATCCTTTCTAATATCCCTGGTAATTGCGTCGGCTGCGCTGAACATGCACGCCCAAACCGAGGTAGCGCCGTATGCACCGGGAGTAACGCCCGAAGGCATTACCTATTACCTGCCGCGCACGGAACTACACTTTATCGTAACGGCTACAAGCACAACTTATCAGCCAGGAGATTTCCGCCAATATGCGGCACGTTATCTGCGCCTGAACGACGTACCGCGCGAGCCGTCGGTAACATGGAAAATAGACGATATAAAAATGTATGCCGTAGGAGTGCCCGACACAAGTAAAATCTTTACCGTAAAACTTAATCCCAAGACATCGGCCCCGCTGGTAGGGCTTACAAGCAGCGGCATACTGCTTTCAATCAACGCCGACGCTCCTGCGCCCGAAAAACGCCCTGCACTGCCCGGGCCGGTCGTAAAATCTTCGAAACTGAACGCGCGCGACTACATGGGGCAGGAAATACTTGCAGCAGGAAGCGTGGCAAAAATGGCAGAACTCACGGCTAACGAGATATACGACATAAGAGAGTCGCGCACATTGCTCGCAAAGGGAGAAGCCGACTACATGCCCAAAGACGGGGAGCAGCTGAAACTAATGAACGAACGCCTTGACACGCAAGAACGTGCGTTGCTGCAACTGTTCAAAGGCACGGAAACCGTCGAAACGCGCTCGTTCGAGTTCGTCTACGACCCATCTGGCGATGTGGACAAGGACATACTTTTCCGCTTTTCCACCAAGCTCGGCCCTGTAGCGCACGACAACCTTGCCGGAGCACCGGTTTACATTAGCATAAAGAACAAACAAACCGCACCTGCACCGGTTGCCGAAGACTCCAAGAAAAAGAAAAAAATACCTAACGACATACGCTACAACGTTCCCTCGGACGTAGAAATAAACATATTCGGCGATAACGGCACATACCTGAAAGCCACTTGTCCTATGGGACAGTTCGGTAACATAGAGCACCTGGGCGAAGACCTGTTCAACAAGAAAATGGGAACGCACGTGCTGTTTGACGAAATAACCGGAGGAATATCAAAACTCGAAATGCCCGAACCGGAAGATTAACATAAAACAACCGGCAAAAAAGAACCGTAAGGGCAAAGCCGGACACTTGTAACGGCAAGACGCACCACCCCGGTACACATTACGTGTGCCGGGGTAGTTTTTATTCCATAATACACACCGCCGCACGGGTGTCTGTATCGGAGGCTCCCAAAATGTTAAAAATGCAGCCTTTTCCCTCCCCTGCTACAGGGGGATTTTTACCCTTCGGGGACATGCGGAAAAATATGTCCGACATAATTCAAAATATGTCTGACATATTTCAAAATACAAGGCACATATTTCAGGCCGCTTCCCACCGGCGTTTCCATATTCTTTTACCTATGTTAAAAAACGCCGTTTCCAACGCATGTTAAAACTTGTTGCCCATACGGATATAAATGCGTAACTTCGCCGGCAGATAAAACCGCAAAAAATGAACAGCATAAACAGACTGACGGCGGCATTGGCCATAGCCTTTGCCGCAAATACCGCCACGGCCGGAGACGGCCGGACGGCTACCGTATCACAGCCCTCGGAGACTGAAGGATACACCCTAAGCATAAACACCGAAAATGCCGGTTCCAAACTTATCAAGGATATGAAGCCCACCGTAAGGTTCGGCGGCTACATAATGGGGAAGTACTCGATAAGCGACCGCAGCAAACAAGAATCGAACGGCGGCTTCGACATGCGTTTCCTGCGCCTGTATGTAGACGGAAATGTTTACAAGGACTTCTACTACAAGTTCCAGCTCGAAGTTAACGGTGCCCCGGGCGAAGACAAAGGGCCGCGCATTGTCGACGCATTCGTGGAATGGCAAAAATTCGACTTCTTCCGCGTCAAGTTCGGCCAGTTCAAGCGCTCGTTCGGTTTCGAAAACCCATACAGCCCCATCGACGTAGGGTTAGGCTCCTACTCGCAGGCCACAATGAAAATCGCCTCGATAGGCGACCGCAACGGTGAGCACAAGAGTTCCGGGCGCGACCTTGGAGCACAAATACAGGGGGACTTCCTTACAGCGCCCGACGGGCACAAATGGATACATTACCAGATAGGACTCTTTAACGGCCAGGGAATAAACCACACCGACAAGGATAACCATAAAGACCTCATAGGCGGCCTGTGGTTCTCGCCCATAAAAGACCTTGCGATAGGCGGTTTCGGCTGGAACGGCAAATACACAAACGAGAAATACGACAGCTCCGACCCCAAAAGCCTGAAAAGCGTGAAGCGCGTACGCTGGGGAGCCGGGCTGAAATACGAAAGCCGCTGGACCGTGCGCGGCGAATACATGAGCTCCGTGGGCGGTGTGGCCAACGACGCCACAGCCCCCGACCGCGCCGACGCATGGTACGCCACTCTTGGCATACCCGTTATGAAAAACTTCAAAATATACACACGCTACGACTGCTACCGCCACGCAAAGACCTGGAACTCGCTCCGCACCGACTACGGGATTTCGGGCAATTACTACCTCGGGAAAAACCTTATATTCCAGCTTAACTATACATTCACCGACGACCGCGCGGCGCGTAATGCCATGAGCCCTACCGACTCGCATTACAATACGTTCGACTTTCAGCTCACCGCGCGCTTCTGAAACACGACCACTACCGCGCAGGATTTTTTTAACAAGGTAAATAAGAGTAAAACGCACCTTCAATTTACGGTCTTTTTCCACACCGCGTTAAAGCACCGTTTTCATGGGGCAAAAAATATGTGCCTTGGATTTTAAAATTAGTGGCTCGGATTTTGAAATCCGAGCCACTAATTTTTTATTTGCTCCCAACGGGGTGTAAATCCCTGTAAACAAGTTTTTAAAATCTCCCGCCATAATTGTCTGTATTCAGACACACCTTTGCGTTTTCTTATTAAGGAATCTTCACAATCGCCGCAAATTTTCATTGTCAAAAAAGCCCGTATGTTAATGAGTGTTGCGTTTGTTATTTTTTTATCTCGTGAAAAAACGGATATGCACCATATTTTTTAAATTTGAGAAATAATAATACCATGTATAAAATCAAATTCTTTTGCTTATGAAACATTTTACCCCGCGATTAATAATGTTCTTGACCGTTGCCGCATTGCTTTGCGGCGAGGCCGGGCTGTTTGCGGCCACGCCCATAAAGCGCGAGTTCCGCGCCGTATGGGTGTCAACGGTATATTGCCTTGACTGGCCCACGAAATCCACGGGCGAGGCCCTGCAAGGCACGTCGACACTTATTGTGAACACGCAGAAACTGCGCCTGCGCCAGATACTCGACTCTATGAAACAACACCGTTTCAATGTGATATTTTTCCAGGTACGCCCCATGAGCGACGCCCTCTACAGGTCGTCCGTCGAGCCTACGTCGTCATACCTTACAGGCTCGCGGGGCGTAAGGGCAAGCTGGGACCCGCTCGAATTTGCCGTCGAGGAAGCCCACAAGCGCGGGCTGGAGCTGCACGCATGGGTTAACCCTTACCGCTGGGCCGGCTCGGCCACGGTTGACTGGAACACACCTTGGGACCAGGAAGTAAAGAATAAAGGATGGATACTGTCAACTTCGAGCGGAAAAATCCTAAATCCTGGCATTCCCGAAGTGGAAGAGCACATAGTAAACGTATGCAAGGAAATTATAACTAACTACGACGTGGACGGGCTTGTGTTCGACGACTACTTCTACAACAGCGGCACGGCCGAGAATTCCACCGCCGGCGACTGGCAGACTTACCGCAACAGCGGCACCAGCATGAGCATGGCCGACTGGCGGCGCGACAACGTGAACCGCATGATAAAGGCCGTGTACGACATGGTGCAGGAAAACAAGCCTTACGTACGCTTCGGTGTAAGCCCGGCGGGCGTTGCCTCTGGCGGCGCTGCCGATGTGGGAATAGATCCTTACGTCGGGGCAAGCGACTGGCAGTATGCCGGCATTTACAGCGACCCGCTCGCGTGGCTCGACCAGGGAAGCGTGGATTACATATCACCGCAGCTTTATTGGCGCACCAACCACGCCACAAACCCGTTCGGCCCGCTCACACGGTGGTGGAGCAATACGGCAAAACACTTTAACAGACACCATTATGCAAGCCACTCCGTGTCGTCGCTTACAAACAACAGCACCACCGCCGACTGGCTGGAATACGCCACACAGGTACAGCTGTCGCGCGACTACACGCAGGACAACGCACCGGGATGTGTGTTCTTCCGTTCCGGCTTCATATCTGGCCCAAATGCAAAAGGTCTGGGCCATTACCTTGAGAACAACAAATTCCAAAGCGAATCGCTCGTTCCCGAAATAACATGGAAAGACCACGATACATACGGCACGGTAAGCGACATAAACATCGAAGACAATACGCTTTCCTGGACAGGGTTGGACGACGAGCCTGTGAAATATTCCGTATATGCAATCCCGAGCGACATGGACTATGAGGACGCACTGCGCAGCGACGGCGACGGAATAAGCACCGAATACCTGCTCGGCGTAAGCTATGAGAACAGTTATACCATTCCCGAAGAAAAAATGTCTGACTACGGTTTTGCCGTATGCATACTCGACAAATATGGAAAAGAATATGCACCGCAAACATTCGACGTATTAGGAATCAATCCTGTAAGCAACGACGGATTTGCCTTGAAAATGTCTGGCCGCATACTGCGCTTTACACACAATGCCGCAAGCGTACAGGTATACGACATGACCGGTATTTGTGTAGCCCAGTACCGTAATGTTGACGAGGTAGAACTCGACCTTCCCGACGGCATTTACATTGTAAAGGCCAAGTCTGATTCAGGTTCACTTATAACAAGCAAACTAAAAATACATTATTAATATGAGACTCTTCTGTACCATACCGCTTATCTTATGTGCGGCCGGCGCTTATGCGCAGGTATTGAACGTCGATTCCGTACAGGAATTGAAACTGCAAAGACCTGTGGAACGAGCAGTGATAGCCCCGTCGGGAGAATACCTGCTATTAAGTGACTACAACTACTCAGGCCTTACAAAAGTGGACCTGCAATCGAAAAAAGAAAAAATCGTTACGCGTGCAGCCGGAGCCGGATACAATGCAAAAGTGCTCGACAACGGCGACATCGTTTACCGCGAAGTAACACAGGCACCACTGAAGAAAACCGCAATAAAACGCTATTTCTCCTCCACAGGAAACACCGAAACTATAGTACGCTCTACGCGGAACAGCGTACAGCCGGAAAGCACAATTGAAGCAAACAACGTGACAACAGGCACGGACTTTCAATTACACCTTACAATAAACGGAGAGAAACGCATACTCTCCCCGTTGGGAAGCGACAAGAGATACCTGTGGCCGTCAATTTCTCCCGACGGAAAGAAACTCTTATTCTTTGTGTCGGCTGACTGCGCATATGTAAGCGACATAGACGGAAAAAACGCCAAACCCATGGGAATTCTACGCGCTCCCAAATGGTACGGCAACGACATAATAATCGGGCAAAGAGACCGCGACAACGGCTACGTAACGACATCCTCAAGCATAATAGCCAAAAACATCAGCACAGGCAAGGAGCAAGTTCTAACAAAAGACGACATGATAGCCATGTATCCGTCCGTATCGAAGAACGGCGACAAAATACTTTTTTCCACTCCCGAGGGGAAGGCATACATAATACACGTAAACGTTAAACAGTAAGGAGGCACGGATATGAAAAGAATCATTCTATTATTTGCCGGCCTTTTGGCCATTAACGTATACGCGCAAGATGCCAGCCAGCTAAGAATATACCTAAATCCCGGGCACGGAAGCTGGGGACCGGACGACCGTCCGATGGCTACCATACCCTATCCTGCTACGCTCGAAACCGGACGCCCCGACACTTGCGGATTCTACGAATCGAACACAAACCTATGGAAAACGCTTGCCATTGGCGAACGGCTCATCGCTAATGGATTCAAAAAGGAAAACGTTGTACACTCCCGCACGCAGAACGGGCCTTACCCATACGTGGCCGGAGCGGCCGACGCGGAGAAATACAACCGCAACCTCACGGAAATATGCGAAGAAGTCGAGGCCGGAAATTTCGACATGTTCCTTTCCGTCCACTCCAACGCCGCCGCCGAGGGTGCCATAGCCAACTATCCGCTGTTCCTTTACCGCGGGCACGACGACGGCTCGATGTCGGCACCGGGAAGCAGGGAAATGAGCGAAACCCTTTGGCCTTATCTCATGTCGAACGGCATTGACTATTACACGGCCTACAGTCCTACAAATACGAACATACGCGGCGACATAGATTTCTACCACGCGGAGTATTCCACCACCCTTTCAAACGGCAAGACCTACGTAGGTTACCTTGGTGTGCTCAAACACAGCGTGCCGGGCTTCCTTGCCGAAGGATATTTCCACACCTACCAGCCTGCGCGTCACCGTGCCCTGAACAAGGACTACTGTGCTCAGGAGGGCGTGAGGTATTTCCGTGGCATTCTCGACTACTTCGGCCTGCCCGACGAGAAGGTGGGCTACATAATGGGAACGGTAAAAGACTCGAAAAACAGAATAAGCCACTCGCTTTTCAATTACGCCAGCGGCAGCAACGACCAATGGTTCCCAATTAACGGAGCTGTCGTAAAACTCTTGAAAGACGGCCAGGAAGTTGCCGAATATACGGTAGACAACAATTACAACGGCGTGTTCGTTTTCTCAGACCTTGAACCGGGAGACTACACCTTGGAATGCACAGCCGAACATTACGGAGAACTGGCCGACACATACAAAAACGTCACTGTATATGCCAACGAGACTACGTATCCCAAAATCTTCCTCGAGCCTGAATCCGGATACGTTCCGACCATATCCACCGAAACGCCTGAGGAAAAAGCGCAAAAGTCCTACGCATATTATATAAGGCATTACGTATCGGGAGACGAGCATTCGTTCTCGTTCAGGACTACGGCCTGCGCTAAAAATGCCACAATCGTAATAACCGACACCGAAACCAAGAAGGAAAAGCGCTTCCCTGCCGGCGAAGTAATAAAAGGCTTGAACACGCTCAACATACCGGAGTCGCAAATTGGCTACGGTACATTCAACTGGGCCGTTGAAATAGAGAACGAACTACCCAGCAAGCCCACCACGTTCTTCAGACTGAAAACCACCAACTCCGGCAGCGGCGTTGCAGTCAACACCAACGTTGGCAGCACATATTTCGGCCAAGTGTACTTTGCCGACTCGTATGCAACAAAAGGCATACACATGCTTAACGCCGACCTTTCGAGCGCAAGCACTTCGGCATTGTTCACCAGCTATTTTACCGGCGGAAACTATTATTCTCCCGGACGACTGGCTATCAACCCGAACAACAATAACGTGTACATAGCCGACTGGAGCGACGCACACAGCGGCATATTCTACTTCTCGCCGGCCATGAAGACACGCCTCAACTCGTTCTTTACCGGAACGCGCGACAGCGACGGCCGAATAACCAATAATTCGCGTACCGTGGGCGGAAGCGTGTCGGGAATATGCTTCCAGGGAGAAGGCGACGACACGAAACTATATGCCTTTGTAGAGGATTACCCGAGCGCCAACGCGAACAGGCTGTGCCGTTACGATGTAGGCACCTCCAAGTCATGGGACACATCACCGTCTACCTCGTACACAACGGCTTCGGGACTAATGCCCAACCATAACGTATGCCTCACGGCAAACGATTACGGCGTATGGCTCTCGCAGATTAGATATAGCGGCAACAACACGACGGGAGCACCCTCGTTCGTCGTTATGAACAACAACGGAAGCATTGCCATCAACTCCGCCACGGACCTGCCGTCGCTCAACGGCTGCAACGGCAGCCTTGCCTTAAACAAGGACAACACGCTGCTTGCCATAGCCAACGGCGACACGAACATCGAAATCTACAAACTGCTCTGGAGTCCGGCCGGAACACCTTCGTTCACATACGTCCGTACAATATTGAACGGCAACGGCGCTGTTTCACAAATGGCATTCGACCATGCAGACAACCTGTTCGTCAGCGCACGCTACGGTAACTTTGCAATGGTACTGCCCGACGGCAACCCTGTTGTAACAACCCGCTCCAACGATGAAATAACGATAATCGACCCGGTAGGCATTGAAACCGTCGACGGTGGAACTGTCAAGTTGCGTGTAACGGCCTACGACGGCACTGTTACGATAGAATGCCCCGTGCAAACCGCAAGCATAAGCATTTACACCCCCGAAGGAATATGTATTCAGACGCTGAAACCCATACAAGGTAAAGCCGAGGCTCATAACCTCCCGCAAGGTATCTACATCGTAAAAGCCGGCAAACAGACTGCAAAGGTGCTTGTAGAATAACACCGGCAACATAAACCAACCTTTACAAAAGGACGCAGAAGCCGCAAACGGGTTTCTGCGTCCTTTTTTTTAAACCCAAACCGGCACGGTAAAGATATGGTATGGCAGACTTCAACCGCACTGCAAATGTAAATTCATGTTAAATTTTTATGACTGTAAACCTGCTGCCTGAAGGTTGTTTTTATACCCTGTTTGGAGCAAAGAAAAATTAGGTCCGAGAAATTTTAAAATACAAGGCACATATTTTAAAATACGTGCCTTGTATTTTTTCTTTTC
>ERZ826146.219-NODE-219-length-70018-cov-6.120721_pt1 | contig 70018 bp, 61 predicted proteins | sample MGYA00519857_ERZ826146 | MGnify/ENA primary metagenome ERZ826146 (study PRJEB31778, sample SAMEA3449222) | human gut metagenome | biome: human gut; feature: human-associated habitat; material: faeces | place: United Kingdom | collected 2010/2012 ...
ACGTTCAAGGAGAACGAGGACGGCACATGGACGATACAATGCGCCGGCACGGGCTTCTACTTCGGTCCTGAAACCGGCAGCGGCGACAGCAAGTACGACCACGTGCTCATACAGTGGTACGAACCCGCTACTACGGTTGAACTCATACCGTTCGGCGAAGGCGAGATAGGTTTCCGCACCGCGAACGGCAAGTACCTCACCGGTGCTACGGCACTCGGTAAGGAAGGAGTTCCGGGCTCTGGTATAGGTGTATCGTTCGAGACACACGACGGCACCCAGGGTCTTGGCAGCAAGTATTCCTGGCTGCCCGAGGCAACGCTCGACGATAATGGTATCGATGGCGTAGCTACCACCACCGAAACCGAGATAGAGGAAGGCCGCGTTATAGCAATGACCAAGCCTTACACTATGGACGGCATGCCGCTCACCGACGCAGGCGCGCTCGAAGGCTACAAGGTTGTAGGCCAGATAACGGCTGATAATTCCGCAGACTCTTTGGTAATTGCTTACCAGCTCCAGAAGCTCGACGAAACAATGGAGATACCCGCAGGTATGCCTGTTGTTTACGTGGCTCCGGGCGATGAGTACACTCCCGAGTCGTACCTCGCAGTAACGTACAATGCAGTAGTTGACGGCGAAGTAACCAGCGAGGCTGACACCATCAACGGCCTTGCAGGTAACATAGGCGACTACAACACGTCTGTTGCACACCTCGGCTACTTCCTCGAAGACTCTGTGGTTGACGAACCGTCCGGCACGGCAATCGGCTACCACCGTGCAGTGCTCGTGCCCTGGCTCGTTGAGAACCTTATGGAATCTGATCCCAACGTATCAGTCGACCTGGTTGTTTATGTCAAGGGCAACGGTATGCTCAACGACATCAACGAAGTAGTGGTTGAAGATCCGAAGGAACTTGTTGACGTCTACAGCATCGACGGCGTACTCCTGCGCCGCAACGTTGCACGCATTAACGCTACCAACGGTCTTGCGAAGGGCATTTACATCGTAGGCAAACAGAAAGTCCTCGTTAAGTAAGGATTTTCCCTACAGATAACAACAGAATCCCGCAGCCCCGCAAAGGGTTGCGGGATTTTTTTATGTGCATTCGCCCCGAACCCTCAAATTATCCACACATAAGCCGCCTCTACAAGGGTGGTTGCCGGGCGTAGCCCCGTTCGGTGCCGCGCACCGCGGCGCGTGTCCGTATTTTGTCCGCATTTTTTGAGTATGTTTCAATGCAGTTTTCACGGGGCAAAAAATATGTCCGACATAATTCGAAATATGTCTGACATAATTTAAAATACATCGGACATATTTTTTCTTTGCTCCCATGCGGGGTAAACGCACTGAAAACCAGTTTTCATTTTCCCGCCCCGGAAATGCCCGTTTTCCGGCACAAGTTTTCCACCCCTTTATACGCAATTCGCCGCGCCTGAAAACGATTCATCGCGTATCGACAAGGCGGCGGCAACAATCCACCGCGAACCGCCTCAAGCGTCGGCAAACAGTCTGAGTTTATACAAATCTTTAAAAACTTTGCTTTTCGTTTGTCTCTGCGGCCGCCTTTTGCTATATTTGCGCTGGGGCACGGCATGGCCGCGCCACCGGAGCCCGGAATAATTTTCAAACTAACATACCTAATACCATTTTACCAACATGGACAGACGAGACTTTCTAAGAACCGCAGCATTGGCCACGGCGGGAATCACAATCGCCCCTAACACCATACTGGGCAAAGCCTACGGACACACCGCGCCGAGCGACAAGCTCAACATAGCCGGCATAGGCATAGGCGGCATGGGGCGGCGCAACCTGGCCAACATGAACACCGAGAACATCGTAGCGCTGTGCGACGTGGACTGGGGCTACGCCGCCAAGACATTCAACGACTACCCCAACGCCAAACGTTACAAGGACTGGCGCAAGCTGTTCGACGAAATGAGCAACTCAATCGACGCAGTGCTCGTAGCAACACCCGACCATTCGCACGCAGGAATAGCGGCCCACGCAATAACGCTGGGCAAGCATACCTACGTGCAGAAACCGCTTACACACAGCGTGTACGAGTCAAGACTGCTTACAAAGCTCGCCAAGAAATACAAAGTAGCCACACAAATGGGCAACCAAGGCAACTCGTTCGACTGGTGCCGCCAGGTTACCGAATGGATACGCGCCGGGATAATCGGAGATGTTTACGAGGCGCACTGCTGGACCGACCGCCCCATCTGGCCGCAAGGACTGGCAGAGCCTAAGGGCGGAGTGCCCGTTCCCATGACACTCGACTGGGACCTCTTTATCGGGCCGGCGGTAAAACGCCCCTACGACCCCGCATACACACCGTGGAACTGGCGAGGCTTCTGGGACTTCGGCACAGGCGCGCTCGGCGACATGGCATGCCACATTATGGACCCGCTATACTGGGCGCTCGACCTCAAATACCCAATAAGCGTCGAAGCCAGCTCAACACTGGCAAACCTCTACTCACCCCCACAGGCACAGATGGTAACCTACAAGTTCCCAGCACGCCCGGCAAGAGGAAAGGTAAAAATGCCCGAACTCACCGTTTACTGGTACGACGGTGGACTGACGCCGCAACGTCCTGAGGAACTCAAAGACGGAGAAATGATGGGCGATGAAAACGGAGGTATCATATTCGTAGGCACAAAAGGAAAAATCATGACCGGCTGCTACGGCATGAACCCCACGCTGCTGCCCACCGACAGGATGAAAGACTTCAAGCAGCCCACACCCACCATACCGCGCGTGAAAGGCGGCAACGGCGACATCTGGACAACCAACGCGCACGAACAGGACTGGATAAGGGCCTGCAAGGAATCACCCGAAAACAGAACCGAAGCGTCTTCAAACTTCCAGTTCTCAGGACCGTTCAACGAAATGGTAGTAATGGGCGTACTGGCCACAAGGCTTTCAGGACTGCACGGACTGCACCGCGAACTCAAGTGGGACGGAGAGAACATGAAGTTCACCAACATATCGCCCAACGACAAAATAAAAATCGTAACCGTGGACGAATACGCCGTAATCGACGGCGACCCGAAGTTCGACAGACGTTTTGCCGAATTCAGCGCACTCGACATGGCTAACGAGTGGATTAAACACACCTACCACAACGGCTTCAGCCTGCCTCCAATGCCTTAAAGCAAACATGTAAAACCAAAACGTTCCGGCACCCGGCCTGCTGCCGGAACATTCATAAAATACATCACCATGAAACTTAAAACGTTAATCACCGCCATGCTGGCATTGTGCCTCATGACATGCAATGCCTCAGGGCCGCAAAAAACAAAAGCCGAAAAACAGGGCTGGAAACTTTCCATGCAATCATACACGCTTCACCTGTTCTCCGTAGTCGAATCGCTCGACAAGACACAGTCCCTCGGCCTGCATTATATCGAAATATACCCGGGACAGAAAATGGGAGAAGGATTCGGCGACGCCGTATTCGGCTACGACCTGACCGAAGAACAACAGAAAAAACTCAAGGAAATAGCCAAGTCGAAAGGAATAAAAATAGTTTCTTCCGGAGTGTGGACGCCCAAACGCGACGAATGGGAAAAGATATTCGCCTTTGCCAAAAACATGGGCATGGAATATGTTAGCGCCGAGCCTGCACGCGAAGACTGGGACGTTGTCGAGAAGTATGCAAAGCAATACAACATCGGGCTTTCAACACATAACCACCCCAATGAAGCCTCATACTGGAAACCTGAAATACTGCTGTCGTGCATAGGAACACGCAGCGAACTGTTAGGCTCCTGCGCCGACGTCGGACACTTCAAACGCATGAACCTCGACGCGATAGAATCGCTCCACAAACTGAAAGGACGAATAAACTCGCTGCATTTCAAAGACATTGCACCCAAAGAGGGGAAAGAAGACCTCGAAGATGTTGTGTGGGGTACGGGAGTGCTCAATCTGAAAGGCATGTTGCAGGAATTAAAGCAGCAGGACTTCAAAGGATACTTCACCATAGAATATGAAGCAAACTGGGAAAACAACCTTCCAGAAATAAAGAAATCAATAGAAAACTTCAACCGCGTGGCCGACGAGGTACTGAAATAAAACTTCCGTTTGTAAGGGCCGCAGCAACAGGGATGTCCTTACCATTCTCTCGAAAATATTAAAACAATCGCGGCCTCCTTACTATAGGAAACGGACTGCGGACACCTACAACGCACTTAACACAGAAATGGCGGGATAACCAAAGTTATTCCGCCATTTTCGTTTATTTGAAAACGCTTTAATCTTCCTTTTTCTTCAGAAGCTGCTTGCCCTCGTCGGACAAATACTTGTCGATGTCGTCGAAATCAACAGTAAACGTCGGGATTCCGGCCGCATACGGAGCTATCTCGTAAGCCTGGTATACGAAAGTAACGCCCTTACGCGTAAAGTAAGGCGGTGTGGAAGGAAGCGGGAAACTGTCCAACTGTTGCACCGTAACGGGCGAGCCACTTATGTCGAGTAGAAGCATTTCGCACAGCTCCTCGTCCGTAATCTCGCCCCGCGACTTATCGGTTGAAAAATACTTGCGCGCACCTTTCTTCAGCAGTTTGCGGAAACCGGTTTTTGCCGTGTCTTTCAACAGCTCCCAGCCATACTGCTTGCCGTCGATTTGTGAGAAAGTCCGGCCCACAACAGTTTTCATGCCATGCGCTCCTCCGGTATATTCATAAGTGGAAAGCACATACGACACATAGTTGCGGCGTTTACTCACAAGTTTTGCGGTAGCCATGTAATCCATTTCGTTTACAAAGTCGTCGGCGGTGCTTTCATAGTTTTCAAAAATCTGTTTTCCGAGGAAGTCCACCACTTTCTGGCCGTCCATCGTATCGGTCGGGGCGGCATTCTTGCTTATGCTGGTACGTATCCACGACGCCACGCTCGCGCTCAAAGGCCCGGTGATTGGCGAGGGGTAATCTGCTTCGATTTCCACCTTAATCAAACGTCCGGCAGTGGAATCGGTCTTGCTGTACTTAAACGTATCAACGCAAAGGGTGTCGCTCGAGCTTCCGCTGAACCACAATCTTCCGTGCTTGCAGGCTGAAAATGCTACCAGAACGCAAGAAACTACGAGCAGGTTTTTCAATAAACTTTTCATAATACAATATTTATAAACTACATCGTGTCAGCTTTCAATTCAATGCTTCGCGAAAAAAGTCGAGCATGGCAAAAATCTCATCCTTATCGGCCGTACAGTCAAGCTCTATCCTTCCTATTCCCGACAACAAGGTAAAGTTTATTACACCGCCAACGTTTTTCTTGTCGTGCTGCATTAAGGAATAGAGTTTTTCGTATTTGTCGCAGCCAAAGTCGAACGTTCCATAATTCTCCTTTATATACCTTATGGTCTGGTGCATTTCGCCCTGCGGGAATCCTTTCTTAACCCTGCTTAAATACAACTCGCACACCATTCCCCAGGCCACCGCGTAGCCATGCAGCACAGGACGATTCTCCATAAGGGCGAGACTTTCGATGGCATGTCCTGCCGTGTGCCCGACGTTCAATGCCTTGCGCAAGCCGTTCTCTTTGGGGTCGTTTGCTACTATCGCGGCCTTTACGTCAATACTGTCGGCAACCATTTTCTGCAAAGCCCCATAGTCGGCACGGTCCATGTCGAAATTCATTATGTCGGCCCATACGCCGGTGTTGCTTATAAGCCCGTGCTTTATCATTTCGGCATAGCCCGAAAGCATGTTTTTTATGTCGAGCGTGCGAAGGAACTGGGTATCTACTATTACTCTTGCAGGCGCGTTGAACACTCCCACCTCGTTTTTCAGCCCGTTGAAGTTTATGGCAGTCTTGCCGCCTACGGAAGCGTCTACCATGGCCAACAACGTAGTGGGTATATTGATATAGGCTATTCCCCGCTTGAATGTCGAAGCGGCAAAGCCGCCAAGGTCGGTAACCATTCCGCCGCCCACGTTTATAAGCAGCGAACGGCGCGAAGCTCCGCCGTTGCTCAGTTCCATCCAAACGGCGGAAAGCGTGTCGAGCGTTTTGTTAACGTCCGTGGCCGGGATTTGTATGGCGGTTGCGTTCTGCAAACTGCGGCAGCCTTCAAGCAGAGGAGAGCAACATTCGTGCGTTGTGCTGTCGTACAGCACGAACACCTTGTCGGGAGATATGCCGTCTATCGCGTGCTCTACCTCGTCACAAATATTTTGGGATATTACTACGGTCTTGTCTATCATACGTAATGCAAAAATAAGTAAATTTATATGAACCGGACGTTTAGAACAAACTTATTTGCCCTCGTCCGGAAAGTTTTCAGAATTCCCCGGGACGTGAAAAAAATTATGTCTGACATATTTCAAAATATGTCTGAGATATTTTAAAATAGGTCTGACATATTTTAAAACAGGTGCCTTGATTTTTTTCGCAGCCCGGAACGGGAGTTTAATTCAATTGCCCGGCGTGCTTATTCATTTTGGTTTCATTCGGGGTTAGTCCAAAAAAAATCCGCCCTGAAGCATTCTGTATTACCTCAAGGCGGAATCCGTGTTAATATCATTCCGGGCTAATAGATATTAAACGCCCGTTTTTGAATTAAAGTCAGTTCTTGCACTGCCAAGGCTTTATTTGCTTGAAGAAGTCGTTGCCCTTGTCGTCTACAAGTATGAAAGCAGGGAAGTCCACTACTTCGGCTTTCCATATAGCCTCCATTCCCAATTCGGGATACTCAATGCACTCTATCGACTTTATATTGTTCTGCGCAAGTATTGCAGCAGGGCCGCCGATAGAGCCGAGATAGAATCCGCCGTGGCGTTTGCACGAGTCGGTTACCACCTGGGTACGGTTGCCTTTTGCTATCATTATCATCGAACCTCCGTGCTCCTGGAACAAATCGACGTAAGGATCCATGCGGTTTGCCGTTGTCGGGCCCATTGAACCGCACGCCATGCCGGCAGGTGTCTTGGCCGGGCCGGCATAATATACGGGATGATTCTTTATGTAATCGGGCAAGTCTTCGCCACGGTCGAGGCGTTCCTTAAGCCGTGCATGAGCTATATCGCGCGCAACAATGATTGTGCCGTTGAGCGAAAGACGTGTTGAAACTGGGTACTTGCTTAACTGTTCGCAAATTTCCTTCATCGGGCGGTTGAGGTCAACGCGTACAACGTCGCCCTCGCCTGCCTTGCGGTACTCCTCGGGTATGAGTTCGGCGGGATTGTCGTCGAGTTTTTCAATCCACACACCATCTTTGTTTATCTTGCATTTAATGTTGCGGTCGGCCGAACATGAAACGCCGAGTCCTACCGGGCACGAAGCGCCGTGGCGCGGCAAGCGAATTATGCGCACATCGTGTGCAAAATACTTTCCTCCGAACTGTGCCCCGAGGCCTATGCGGTGTGCTTCGGCAAGAATCTGCTTTTCGAGCTCCACATCGCGGAAAGCACGGCCTGTTTCATCACCGGTAGTAGGCAGGCTGTCGTAATACTTTGTTGAAGCGAGCTTTACGGTTAACAGGTTTTTCTCGGCCGACGTACCGCCTATAACGAAAGCTATATGGTAAGGCGGACATGCTGCCGTACCGAGACTTTTCATCTTCTCAATCATGAAAGGAACGAGTGTGCCGGGATTCAAAAGGGCTTTCGTCTCCTGGTAGAAATACGTCTTGTTTGCCGAGCCGCCGCCTTTTACCACACACAGGAACTTGTACTCCTCGCCCTCGGTTGCTTCGATATCAATTTGAGCGGGAAGATTGCAACGTGTATTCACTTCCTCGTACATGGAAAGCGGAGCATTCTGGCTATAGCGCAGGTTCTCCTCCGTGTAGGTTTTGTAAACGCCTTTCGAGAGGGCTTCTTCATCACAGAAGCCAGTCCACACCTGTTGTCCCTTTTCGCCGTGGATTATGGCCGTGCCAGTGTCCTGACAGAAAGGCAGCTGTCCCTTTGAAGCCACATCGGCATTGCGCAGGAACGTAAGTGCAACATACTTGTCGTTGTCGCTCGCTTCCGGGTCGGAAAGTATCGCAGCTACTTTCTCGTTGTGTTCGCGGCGCAAAAGGAAATTTACATCCCTGAAAGCCGCATTGGCCATTGCTGTAAGAGCTTCGGGCTCTATCTTCAGGATTTTGTGCCCTTCAAACTCTGATTCGCTAACATAGTCCTTTGTAAGCAGATAATATTCTGTCGTATCCTTGCCCAACTGGAACATGGGCGCGTATTTGAACTCAGGTTTTGCAGCCATAATATCAAATGTTTTAATTGTTGTTTATGTTGTTCGTTTAAATGCTATTTCATGACGGCGGGCATAGAGTTTACTCGTCGTAAGTATCGTAAAGGAAATCATTGTATGGATACTTCTGCACATGCAGCTCGCGTACTTTGTTGTAAAGCATTTTTTTCAGTTCGTCGATGTTCGTTTTTTGACGTGCCGAGATGAAAATGCAATTTTCCCCAAGCTTAGCCATCCATGTTTTCTGCAACTCGTCGAGCGATATGTTTCTCCTGGTTGACGGCGTAAGGTCGTCTTCGGCTTTTTCCTCCCAGGTATATGCGTCGGTTTTGTTGAACACGATTATTGCGGGCCGGTCGGCACATCCGAGGTCGCCGAGAGTCTTGTTGACCACCTCTATTTGCTCCTCGAAGTCGGGGTGCGAAATGTCCACGACGTGCATGAGCAAGTCGGCCTCGCGCACTTCGTCGAGCGTGCTCTTGAACGAGTCTACAAGGTCGGTTGGAATTTTGCGTATAAATCCCACGGTGTCGCTTAAAAGGAACGGAAGGTTTCCGATTATCACCTTGCGCACCGTAGTGTCGAGCGTTGCAAACAGTTTGTTTTCCGCAAAGACCTCTGTTTTTGCAAGAAGATTGATTAGAGTGCTTTTGCCTACATTGGTATATCCTACAAGAGCCACCCTTATAAGCCTACCGCGCCCGCTGCGCTGGGTTGTTTTCTGCCTGTCGATTTCGGCAAGGCGTTTCTTGAGCAACGACATGCGGTTTAGGATTATTCGGCGGTCCATCTCGAGCTGGGTTTCTCCCGGCCCGCGAAGCCCTACCGACCCCTTGCCTCCTCCGGAACCCGAGCCGCCGCCCTGGCGTTCGAGGTGCGTCCACATTCTTTGCAGGCGCGGAAGCATATATTTATATTGTGCAAGCTCCACTTGCGTCTTCGCCGTTGCCGTCTGGGCTCTCATTGCAAAAATGTCGAGAATGAGAGAAGTGCGGTCGAGAACTTTTATTTTCAGAACCTTTTCTATGTTTCTCAGCTGTTTTGCAGAAAGTTCGTCATCAAATATAGCCATGCCCACCTCGCGGCCTTCGTCTTCTTCCGTTTCGATATAGGCTCTTATCTCGTCGAGCTTGCCGCGGCCTACATAGGTAACGGCATTCGGCATTACAAGCCTTTGGGTAAAGCGCTGCACTGTGTGCGCCCCGGCCGTTTCGGCCAGGAACTCCAGTTCGTCGAGGTACTCCTCGGTTTTACGTTCGCTTTGGCGCTCTGTTACAAGGCCTACAAGAATCGCTGTTTCTTCTTTTTTCTCGTTTACTATGGCGAAATCCTTCATCAGGAAAGTATTTTATTATATGTATGCCCGGGGAATTACGGCATAAGCCGTATGCTGCGCAGACAATGCCCCAAGACGTATGCAAAATTAAGAATTTTTCGCAAATTTCCTGTTTACAAGCAACTTAAATATCGGATAAAAATTATTAATATTGCGTATGTTAACAAGACACAAACCAAAATGAAGAGATTTGTTTTCCTTATTGCAGCCATACTTTATTTTTCAGGCACGGCCGCACAACAGGTGCAGGTCGAAAGATTCTCAAAAACGCCCTACGTATTCAATGATTTCCGGGACGCTAAAATCAAATTCGCCTTCGGCGGAAAAGGAACGGCCAAAGCAAACATATTCCTGCGCGATGCCTCACTCATTTTCCTGAAAAACGACAAGAAAATGAAAGCCAACCTGCTGAACGTTATCGAGGTTGCTTTCGGTGATACCGTTTACCGCAAAGCCGGCGAACAGCTGGGGCGTGTCATTGCAGAAAAGAACGGAAACTACCTTGTAGAGATTACAACCGTAGACATGGAAGCAATGCGCGAAGCCGAACGCAGGAACGAAAACACCAGTTTCCTCGACCTTCCGGAGTTCAACATTTTCATTGAAACCGACGGCGACTATTACGGAAACACCATTGAACCAAAATTCCCGCTCAAAGCCGTTTATTACTTTCTCAAAGGCGGAGTGCCGTTCAAGGCCTCGGAAAGCGAATTCAAAAAGCACTTGCGCAAAGAAAAGAAAAAAGAATTCAAGGAACTTATGAAAGACAGGTACTGGAGTTGGAAAGACGCCGAATCGCTCAAGAGACTTCTCGACTATTTTTAAACACTTGGAAACCGTAACCTGTCTTTCAAGAAAACTGCGCGCAAAAACTGAAAAGAGGCATTGGGAGCAAATAAAAAATATGTCTGACCTATTTTAAAATATGTCAGACATATTTCGAAATATCTCAGAGATATTTTTGGGCTTACTGAAAACCGGACGGCGGGACGCGGAGAAAACTATTTTTTCTCTACATCTTCATACTCTATGTATTCACCCTCGTCGTCGGGAATTACTTTCCTCTTGTCCTTTGCTTTCCCGGGATTTACGGTATGCCGCGTGTCATCGTTGCGATATGGCCTATTATACTTGTGTGCGCGGCGTGCTGGGTCATCTCCTGTCAAGGCGCGGAAGATATTACGCAGCACCCTAAACATCACAAAGAAGATGAGAAAAAATATTACTGCCAGGCAGCCTAATCCTTTTAACATGCGCTATCGTTTTTCGGTTAACAGTGAAAGCATAAGGTACCACAGAATTGCAACGGCAAAGCCGCCTATGCCGAAAGCTATAATGAACGCCAGCGAAACGACAAGGAAAACATAGCGTACCTTATTATCCTTAAACGTGAAATTCTTAAACTTCAGGGCAAACATGGGAATCTCGCTTACAAGCAATGCCGAGGTTGCGAACACCATAAAGATTATGGCATAAACAGCTGCAGGCGAAGCCAACAACGCTGCGTTGACCGAACAAGCTGCCGAGCCCCAGAACAAGGCGTTTGCCGGCGTAGGCAAACCTATGAACGACGTTGTCTGACGGCTGTCGAGGTTGAATTTCGCAAGGCGCAATGCCGAAAACGCCGCCATAACGAAAGCCGTATACGGGTATATTTCTGCCGCTCCCAACATGCACTCAGGAACGGCGGATATGCGGAGCATGTCGAACACCATGGCCGACGGCGCAAGGCCGAACGTTATGACATCGGCCAGCGAATCGAGTTCCTTGCCTATCGGGGAGGAGACTTTCAGCTTGCGTGCTGCAAAACCGTCGAAGAAATCGAAAACCGCACCTATTATAATGAAAAGGAATGCCAAACGAGGATTTCCCTCCAAAGCGAACTTTACCGCTATGCAGCCAGATATAAGGTTGCAACAGGTAAGCGCATTCGGAAAATTCCTAAACAGCACTGAATACATATCAATCGGCTTTTAAACGTGCAATGACAGTTTGGTTGCCCGTAGCGCTCTGCCCCAACGACACTTCCACTTTCGCGTCGAGCGGCAGGAAAAGATCTACCCTTGAGCCAAACTTTATGAATCCCAAATGCTCGTCGATGTAACATTCCTCGTCAGGACGGGCATAAGTTACTATGCGGCGGGCCAATGCGCCGGCCACCTGGCGTACCATTATCTCCTGGCCGCGCGGAGTACGTATTATCACAGTGGAATGTTCGTTCTCCAAACTGGCTTTCGGAAGCCATGCCATATGGAAATTGCCGTTCTGGTGCTCCACACGCGTAACATACCCGTCAACCGGGAACCAGTTGGCATGTACGTTTACGAGCGACATGAAAATAGACACCATGCGGCGGCGGTCGCCAAAATATTCGTTTTCCTCGACTTCCTCGTTCACCACAACCTTACCGTCGGCAGGCGCAACCACCACATCGGCAGTATCGCCCTGGAAACGGCGCTTCGGGCAACGGAAAAAGTTAAGTATAACCGCATATACTGCTATCGACAATGCTACAAGAGCATAAAAAACAAAGTCTGGCAAGCCTACGGCATACGCCACTGCACAGCACATTATCAGAAACAACGCACTGCCAACCAATGTATGGTTGCCTTCATGGTGAATGCGTACTTGTTTTATGCGTTTGAGCTTATTCACAGTATTGTAACGTTACAGCATTTAGTTCCATTAACAATATGCAAATATACGAATTTTAACGTGAATGGCAAATAAGAATATATACTTTTGCACGAAAGTTGCTTTACACTTGCCAAAAACGCTTCCAAGCACTTGTTTCGAATAAAAATCTCGCGAAAAAAGACGCTATCGGGCAAAGCAGCAAAAACGTATTTCATGTTATACGATATTCCCGCTCCGGGATTACAGGATTATGACCTCAAAAAAATTATGTCAGACATATTTTGAAATATGTCTGACATAATTTAAAATATCTCAGAGATAATTTTCGGAAGATACCGGAAGGCTATCTGCCTGTTCATAAAAAAGCGATGGACGAAAGATTTGCAACCAACATTTACCGGCCGTAATCAGAACTCCAGGCTCACCGGTCCCATGAGGCCGCTTTCGCTAAGCTGGGAATCTTTTCCCGGGCCGGAGATTGTCCATGTCTTGCGTTCCGCTTCGGGCAACCCGGCATCGTAAACCAAACGGTTGTACCAGGTAGTGGTAACTTCCACTGTCAGTTTGTTGCGTCCGGGCTTTACGGCATGTCCAATCCTGGTCTTGTAAGGTTCTGCCCACAGCACGCCGCAGTCCACATCGTTCACTTTTACCGAAGCTATCATACTAACCTTTCCCAGCGACAATACGAGGTCTTCGATATTCTTTATTCCGTCTGCGTCGAATGATGTTTCATATACCACGGTACCGGAATAGCACTTGCCTTCCTTGTCCATGTTCATGTCCTTGATAGGTTGCAACACGTCTTCGACCAACAATTCGGGAGCGCCCCACCCTTGCGTGAACTTAACCGTCCACGGTTCTTTAAGCTCAACTTTGTTGCTGCACACGGGGAAACGCTCTGTCAATCCCGGCGTCGTGCTGTTGTCCTTACGAAATACAACGAAGCAATTTTCCGCCCTGCACAAGTCGAGGCGGACTCTGGTGTATTCCCCTTGCCTGCTGTAAGTTGCGGCATAGGCCTTGCCCGTCACGGCGTCCCACAACTCGGGCGTTCCCGTGCATAGGAAGTCAACTTCTCCATGGAACTCGCCAAACCTCGGGGCCGTCACATAATACCATTCTGCGCCTTCGGCCTTGCGGTGCAGCCATTGCACCTCGCCTCCGTTTACTTTCAAATCCGGTTTTACGCCTAAAGTCTTGATAGCTTTGTTTATATCTGTATCAGTAACGAGGCGTCCCTTACCTATGTTTATAACTCCGTTGCCTGACTGTTTTCCCCAGATAAACTTAACCAGTTCGCGGAAGCGTTTTTCCGTATCCTTGGGAGCAGCCGACAGGGTTGCCGGAGACGACGGCCTGGCTGCTGCAACGGCTGCGCCGTCGTCAATAAGTTGCCTTAGTTTTACGAGTGTTTCGGGAAGCATACGTTGGTTTTCGGGAATCCAAAGCATATCGTATGAAATGCCTTCGGGTGTCACGAGCTTGCCGTCCTTAACCGACAGGCGATTGAGCAGCACGTCAGGATTACAATAGTCATATTGATAACCTTCGGGGAATGCCGCAAACTGGTCCGGCCGTTGGGTGATTTCGTCTCCCAAATACCACAGCACGTGGCGCACCGGTTTGCCGCGCTCGAGCATATAGCCGGTGCGGGCGAGGTAAGAAGTAAACTGCGGCATGTGCTTCCACCATGTTTGCCCGCGCAGGAAAGGCGTACCTATGCCACTGCCGAAGCTCGTGCCGGGCGGAAGGAAACCTACTTGCGGGTTGTGAGTGTAGGTGTGGAATACGCAATGCGTCACACCTTCTATCATGTTGAAGTTTGCCACTTCCTTGAGCATTTGCAAGTGTTCGTTCCATGTAAGCGCAAAGCTGGTGAAACTTTCAGCTGCCACACGGCGTTTGCCGTATAGGTTTGCGGCCGAGGCAGTATTCCTTATCGGCTTGAAGTTGAGGTCGCCCACATAACCGTCGGAGAACGGTTGCCAGAACTCGCACATGGGCACGTCGGCATACTTGAAGTATTCCATTACGTCTATAGGCACCACGTCGCCGCCGGCAGTTTCGTATTGCACCTTTAGACCTTTTTGGTGGGCAAGGTCAGTCATGCGTTTGAAGAACTGCGTATTGTAGAGTGAGGTGAGGCAACGGCGCCAGTCGAGCAGGAAGCGTGTTGTTGTTTCCTGAGAACCGATTACATAGCCCAGCACTGCAGGCATCCATTTGCGCAGTTCATAGCCGTTGAACGCACGGAAATCCTGCTCCATGCTCTCCGTCCACGTCTGCGTGCTGCATTCCCAGCTATCCATAAGCATTCCGCCAACGTTACTATCCTTTAGAGGCTTGTCTACAAGGTAGCCCACGTAGTTTGCAAACTGTACGTCTGCGCCCATGCTGTTAAGTTTGTTGCACTCCCAGCCTGTCGCCTCGGGCGGCGCGGGCGAGTTCTTCCAACCTTTGTTCACGTTGCCGAGGCGGAGCACCGTCCAGCGGCCTTTCGAGGGAACTTTCCAGTTTAGTTTGCCGTCGGCGCTCATAAACTGCGAGATGTCGATAATGTCCTGCGGGTCGACATAGGCTTCCTTTGACTGCGCGGGATGTTCCTGACTCCTTTCTTTCGACATGAGAGTCCAGCCGGCCTCGGCGCGCCAGTTGTTCTTCATTGCCGCCGGCAAAAAACGCAGGTAGTTCAGTGTTATGTCGTGTTTGTTGGTGATTGTAAACTCGTATTGCGTTGCTCCGTCCACTTCGTTGCATGAAAGGAACAACTCGTCAAAGTCCTGCCAGTTACTGCTGGGGAACTCGGTGTTCACGAGCGTGTCTGACTGAACGGCGTCAGCTTTGCGCGCTGTGAGACATACGTGGATTTCCGGCTTGTAAACGAAATTTCCGTTCATTGTATTTATACAAGGGAACACAAGCGTGCGCACCACGCTGCCTTCTTTCAGCGTAAAATTCACCTTATGAGTCTTTCCGCCCTGAAGGCGTATTGCTTTGGGGGCATTTGAATCAAGACAACCTTTCCAGTCGAGGTCATCGTCGGATGTTACGTTTTCAAGCGCATAAGGCTGCTCTCCGTCGCCAACAGGCGTGGGAAAGGCCAGCACGCATATATCGCGGTAATCGCGCCACTCCTCGTTAGAGGGTTGAGGTTTGGGCAAAGTCACCGCACCTGAGGTTTCTGAATCTATATATGTCTTACTCCACACAAAATCGCGCATTGCTTCGGAGGGCTTTATCCAAGGACCGCCGGCCATTGCCCAACCGGGGCAGGTTTGCACTGTGAGACGCAATCCAAGCTCCGTGGCTTTGCTTCCCATGTGGGACACGATGTCTTCCCACTCGGGGGTGAGTGCCTTGATTTGCGTGTTCGTTTCTGGCCATTGGCCTCCAAAATTGCCGTGAAACCACTGAATACCCGAGATACCGGCCTCACTGATTGCCTCGAGGTCAGCGTCGATTCCTTCTTTCGACACATTGCCGCCGATAAAGTGAAACCACGTTTCTGGGTAAAAAACTTTGGGCGGGGATTTGAAATTTTCAAGGTCTTTTGCCGTAAAAGGTGCGTCCAGCAATTCCGGACGCGGAGCAATGTCTACCTGAGCACTAACGCCAAGCAATGACTGGCTCAACAAGCAAGCTAAAAAAAGCTTAGAAACATTTATTTTCATGACATTATTATATTATACATCTTACCGCCGGCGTTACAGAGACGGAATTGAGGACTAAAATTAGCCAATTAATCCGAAACTACAAAATTTGAACGCACTCCCTGTAAATCATCAAAACAAAAAGCCCAAGCTATCAAATAGCCTGGGCTTTTTGTATGAATCTTACTTGCGACCTGTTTCTTTTTTACAATTGCAAGGAGTTGATTTATTATTGCCACGTGCCCGGCGTTGTACCGTTGCGATACACGCCCACGAGTTCCATTTCGAAAATTATGGTGGAGTTCTTTGGAATAGATGTCCCGCTTTGCTCGCCATAGGCCAGGTCGGTAGGTATTGTCACCCTCCAGCGGTCGCCGGTTTTCATGTAAAGCAACGCTGTTGTCACTCCCCTCACAAGAGACCCCACACGGAAGTTCACCGGCGACATCGTGTTTCGGTCGAACACTTTGTCGAAACTTGTAGACACCCCGGTATGGTCAGCAACAAGCCCTGTAGGATGTCCGGATGTAGGAATAAGCAGTGTGCGGTAGGCTATCCTTACCGAATCAGTAGTAAAGGGACTTACCGTACCTGTTCCGCGCTTGAGGATTTCAACCGCAATGGAATCTGTCTGCGTATGCGCGGAACCGTTGTGTCGCGAGTAGCAAAGATACTGGCGGTAGTTGCAGTGCTGCTCCCAGTCGCTTCCGTATAAAGCGCGGGCTTCTGCTATGGAATCGCCCGCAATGCGCATGGCGTTTGCAAAATATGCTTCGTTGCGGTTCTTCCAGTCGGCAAATTCATTATCGGTATCTTCGGTCTCGCTACACGATGAAAACAATATCGCCACCGTGCAGGCCATCAATGCCGCAGCGAGTATTGTGCGCAGGTCTTTCAGCAGGGCCATTATAATATATGAGGTTTATTGTAGTTTAGTCGTTGTTTCAGTCGTTGGCAATTTTCTTCAGCAGGGATGTAATGCTTACGCGCTCTTCAAGCGTATCGCGCAATGCGGCAATCTTTATGCGTTCCTGCTGCATGGTGTCGCGGTTGCGAAGTGTTACGCATTCGTCCTGCAGCGAGTCATGGTCGATGGTAATGCAGTACGGTGTACCCACTGCGTCCTGGCGGCGGTAGCGCTTGCCGATGGAATCCTTGTCCTCGTATTTGCAGTTGAAATGATAACGCAGGTCTTTCACAATCTTGTCGGCCAGTTCGGGCAGCCCGTCCTTGCGCACCAGCGGCAGCACTGCAAGTTTTACGGGTGCAAGCTGTTCGGGCAGGTGGAGCACGGTGCGTGTTTCGCCGTTCTCGAGTTTTTCCTCTTCAAAGGCGTGGCACATAACCGAAAGGAACATGCGGTCTACACCTATCGACGTCTCGATGTCATAGGGAGTGTAGCTTTCGCCTGTTTCGGGGTCGAAGTATTTTATCTGGCGGCCGCTGTATTTCTCGTGTTGCGAGAGGTCGAAGTCGGTGCGCGAGTGTATTCCTTCTACTTCCTTGAAACCGAACGGCATGTGGAATTCTATGTCGGTTGCGGCGTTTGCATAATGCGCCAGCTTTTCGTGGTCGTGGAAACGGTAGTTCTCAGCGCCGAATCCGAGAGCCTGGTGCCATTTCATGCGCGTGTTTTTCCAGAACTCGAACCATTCCATTTCCGTGCCCGGCTTAACGAAGAACTGCATTTCCATCTGCTCGAACTCGCGCATGCGGAATATGAACTGCCGCGCCACTATCTCGTTGCGGAACGCCTTGCCTATCTGTGCTATGCCGAAGGGAATTTTCATTCGCCCGGTTTTCTGCACGTTAAGGTAGTTGACGAATATGCCTTGTGCGGTTTCGGGGCGCAGGTATATGGTCGACGAGCCTTCGGCCGTAGAACCCACCTCGGTTTTGAACATAAGGTTGAACTGGCGCACGTCGGTCCAGTTGCGCGTGCCGCTTATCGGGCAAACGATTTCCTCGTCGATGATTATTTGCTTGAGTTCGGCAAGGTCGGAGTCGTTCATTGCTTTCTTGTAACGCTCGTGCAATGCGTCGCGTTTTTTCTGCAGTTCGACCACACGCGGGCTCGTGGAGCGGTACTGTGCTTCGTCGAACGATTCGCCGAAACGCTTGGCTGCCTTGGCCACTTCCTTGTCTATCTTTTCGTCGTACTTGGCTATCTGGTCCTCGATGAGAACATCAGCGCGGTAACGCTTCTTCGAGTCGCGGTTGTCGATGAGCGGGTCGTTGAAAGCGTCCACGTGTCCCGAGGCTTTCCAAATGGTGGGGTGCATGAAAATCGCACTGTCGAGCCCAACGATGTTCTGGTGCAGCAGCACCATGCTCTGCCACCAATATTGCTTGATGTTGTTTTTCAGTTCAACGCCGTTCTGGCCGTAGTCGTAAACGGCACCGAGGCCGTCGTAAATATCACTTGAGGGGAAAACGAATCCGTATTCTTTGCAATGTGAAACTATTTTCTTGAAAACGTCTTCTTGCGCCATGATTCTTTGATGTTTGGAATTTATTTCGTGCAAAGGTAATGAATTTTTCGTGATGTGTGTTTGGCGGCTGTTAAAAAGCTGTTTCAGCGTATGAAAATCCTTGAGCAGGCGTGTAAAAACCGGGCACGGAAAAACGGGATCTTCGAGGCCGGGAAATGAAAACTGTGTTTCAGTTTTTTACACCCACATGGGAGCAAATAAAAAATACAAGGCACATATTTCAAAATATGTCTGACCTATTTTAAAATATCTCAGACATATTTTTGCGAGGGTCGAAACGGGGTGTCCGGAATAAAGACAAACAGCGACCCGCGCCCTGCGGGAGCATTATGTAAAGGCAAACACTACCGGCAACATAAGCCTGCCGGTTTACCACCCATATATAATAATGTGTATTCGCCGGGGCGGGCAGGCGGGCGGCAGCAAATAAAAATGCACTGCCTTAACGACAGTGCATTTTATGATTCTGCTGTTTTTCTGCCTTGATTATTCACCCGGAGCGATAGCACCGCTGGGGCATACGTCTGCGCAAGTACCGCAGTCAACGCAAGCATCGGGGTTGATAGAATACTTCTCGCCCTCAGAAATAGCACCGCTGGGGCATTCGTCGATACAAGTACCGCATGCAACGCAATCGTCGCTGATTACATAAGCCATAATAGTATGAATTTAATTGTTAGTAATGTTGTTCTTTCGTAAACCGGTGCAAAGTTACCTTTTTTCATGAAAAAACAAAATCTGCGTTCCTAAAAATATCACAACGCGCGTTTGTTTGTTCACGCGGCCCGCCAAAATGCGGCAGGCACACGGGCGGAATGGGCTTTTTGTTAAGCGTTTGTATAAAAGTTAACTGAAAATTTATAACTTTGCGCGGAAATGAGAAGCGAGGTTGATTTCGATGTCAGGGCGTTCCAAATGAAATGCCTTGAAATTATGGATACTTTCGACGCCGTGTGCCGCGCAAACGGTTTGCGCTACTATATGGCGTGCGGCACCATGCTCGGCGCCGTAAGGCACAAGGGATTCATTCCATGGGACGACGACGTTGACGTCTACATGCCGCGGCCCGACTACGACAGGCTTGTAAAGAACGCGCGGCAATGGCTTCCCGCACCGCTCAAAATGGTGGAATGCGAATCGGACATAACCTTTCCCCACTACTACGGCAAGATAGAAGACGAAAGCACAACCATGATAGAGCGCGTGTACCTCGGCCACTTCGGAGGAGTATGGATAGACATCTTCCCCGTAGACGGAGTTACCGACTGCAAACTGTTGCGCAAACTGCATGTGCGACGCTTCAAGTTCTGGCGGAAAATGCTTTACTACGTCTACCGTGACCCCTGGAAACACGGCCGCACCCCCGGCGGATACATGGTAAAGGCTATACACGCAATGTTTTCAAAGCAATACGTGCACCGCAAATTGCAAAACGTAATAAGGCAATACGACTTCGAAAGCCACAACACACTAATGCCGCACAACGACAAGCAGAAGACTTTCACCCGCGAGATACTCGGCGAACCTACGGAATACGACTTCGAAGGACGCAAATATTACGGTGTAAAGGATTACGACAAGTATCTTACCATAATATTCGGCGATTACATGACACTGCCCCCGGTAGAGCAGCGCGTGGTGCACCACAACCTCGTTTGTTGCGACCTTAACCGTTCCTACAAGGAATACATGCGAGAACACGGAATACAGTCGAACGGATAAGGTACAGACAACCTACAAAACAAAAACGGTAAACATAAATCATTCAAGCACACAGTCGATGCAGGCAATAATACTGGCGGCAGGAATGGGCAAACGCCTTGGCGAACGCACACGCGAAAAAGCGAAATGCATGGTCAGCGTGGCAGGAGTGCCCATGATAGACAGAATGCTCACGCAGCTTGCGGCACTCAGAACGGAACGGGTAATAATAGTTACCGGCTATATGGCCGACGAACTGAAAAAACACATAGGCAACAGGTACGACAACCTGATGAAAATAGAATATATCGACAACGAAGCCTACGCCACAACAAACAACATATATTCGCTCTACCTTGCAAAGGATACTTTTGCCGACGGCAACACACTGCTGCTCGAAAGCGACCTTACGCTTGCCGACGGGCTGCTCGAATCGCTGGTAAAGAACCCTTGCCCCGATGTTGCGCTCGTTTCAGAATACAAAGACTGGATGGACGGCACTGTGGTAACGCTCGACCGGGAAAACAGAATCACACGCTTTATCGGCAAAGGCGGATACCGCACCACCGATAACGCTTCTTATTACAAAACAGTAAATATATACAAGTTCAGCAGCGCATTCCTTTGCGGAACATACCTGCCCGCACTCGAAGCATACCGCCGCGCACACGGCGACAACGAATATTACGAGCGCGTGCTCGGCGAAATCGTAACACAAAACAGTTACCCTTTGTCGGCACAAGTGGTCGATAACAGCCAATGGTATGAAATAGACGACGCCGACGACCTTGCTGCCGCCGAAGAACGTTTCGCCTCTACCAACGCCACCGAGAAATAACGCCGCAACCAACACCGGCCCGACAGCAGCCCGGTGACAACGCAGAAAACGTTCACCGCCATAAGAACAAATACCCTTAAATGCCCCGACACTACCTTCTCTTTGCTTCACTTGCTTACGCATACCCCATACTGCGCCCGCTCGAAGAAGAAATACGCCGACGCGGAGATGTGGCAGCATGGTTCCTCGAACCGGAATGCGAAGACCTTTTGCGCGACGATGAACTGCGGCTGAAAACATTCCGCGAAGTGCGCGACTTTGCTCCGGTAGCTGTGTTTGCCCCGGGAAATTGGGTGTACGACTTCTTTCCCGGCATAAAAGTAGAGCTCTTCCACGGCTATCCAATAGCCAAGCGAAAAGCTAAGCACGACGACCATTTTACAATCCGCAACTGGTTCGACATCTACTGCACGCAAGGACCTACTTCGACTGTTCCTTTTAAGAAGCTGGAAGAAAAGCTCGGTTTTTTCAAGGTGTACGAAACGGGCTGGAGCAAGGCGGACGCTTTTTTCAGGCAGCCGGCCACGGAAGAAAAGCACAGCGTTACCCCCACAATACTTTACGCAACGACCTTTACGCGGGGAATCTCCTCCGCATGGGAAATGCCGGAAGTAATCGAACGACTTGCTGAGGAAAAGCCCTGGAACTGGAAAATAATACTGCACCCTAAGATAACCGACCTGCAACTTATCGAGCGCTACAAGAGGCTTGCGGAAAAACATTCCAACATTACTTTCCTCGGTATGGCAAACGATGTCGGCATACTGCGAGACAGTGACGTCATGCTCAGCGACAGTTCGTCCATAATAGTAGAATACATGTTGCTTGGCAAACCTGTTGTCACTTACCGAAACACAAATCCCGGCCCGCAACTGATAAACGTTTCCAAACTTTCAGAAATAGGCGAAGCGTTGGAAAAAGCGTTAAAGCGTCCGCGTTCTCTTATGGAAGCCATAGAACATTACAGCCTAAACCACGAAGCTCACCGCGACGGGAACAACTGCAAGCGCATTCTTGACGCGGTTGACGATTTCAAGGCCAATTATGAAGGACGTATAAAGCGAAAACCGCTCAACCTGCTACGTAAAGTCAAGCTGCGCCGCAAGGTTGCCTCGCAATGGCTGCGTTACGTTTTCAACATAGAATGACTCGTTTGCCCATATACTGCAAACGAGGACAACACCTAACTACAAATACACAAAACCAAAGCCGCATGGTTGCCGTAGCGAGTGCAACCATGCGGCAATATACCTACATGTTTTGCGGGCTTAAAAGCTCCTTGCGCAAAAAATCATTTTACATTACCTACTTTTACGAGATATTCACCTATCTGTACGGCATTCAACGCCGCACCTTTGCGTATCTGGTCGCCAACAAGCCAGAAAGCAAGCCCGTTGGGGTTGGCGATGTCCTTACGTATGCGGCCCACGTACACGTCGTCGGTGCCGGCAAGGAACAAAGGCATTGGGTATTTCTTCTCTGCGGGGTCGTCAACGAGTTGCAAACCCTGTCCGGCGGCAATTGCTTCGCGTGCCTCCTCAACCGAGATTGGGCGTTCGGTCTCTATCCACACGCTTTCGCTATGCGAGCGGAGCGATGGAACGCGGACGCACGTTGAGCTGGTCACCACGTCGCTGTGCATTATCTTGCGGGTTTCGTTGAACATTTTCATCTCCTCCTTGGTGTATCCGTTATCGGTAAACACGTCTATCTGGGGAATTACATTGTACGCAAGCTGGTAAGGGAACTTTTCGACCGTTACTTTCTCACCTGCGATAACCTGGCGGTACTGCTCGTCGAGTTCTGCCATGGCCGAAGCCCCTGCACCGCTCGCAGCCTGGTAGGTAGCAACATGTATGCGGCGTATATGGCTTATCTGCTCCAGCACCTTCAGCGCAACGACCATTATTATCGTCGTGCAGTTAGGGTTTGCTATGATTCCGCGCGGACGGTTGAGGGCGTCCTCGGGATTGCATTCGGGAACTACCAAAGGCACATCATCATCCATGCGGAATGCGCTGGAATTGTCAATCATCACAGCCCCGTATTTGGTTATGTCGGCTGCGAACTCGCGCGAAACGCCTGCGCCTGCCGACGTAAAGGCGATGTCCACGCCCTTGAAATCATCGTTATGCTGGAGAAGTTTCACCGTAATGTCTTTTCCGCGGAACTTGCAAGTGCTCCCCGCGCTGCGTTTCGAGCCAAAAAGCAAAAGTTCATCGATTGGAAACTCGCGCTGCTCGAGCACGCGCAAAAACTCCTGTCCTACGGCGCCGCTTGCGCCTACAATAGCTACTCTCATTTTATATTTGTTTTTATTTGTCGGGATATTATGGCCGCCAAAAACATGCTGCCGGCCCTATCTCGCGCAAAATTATACTTTTTTCATATACTCACGGGCAAATATGTAAAGTTTTTCGTTACTTTGCAATAAAATATAACCGTTTATGCCTGTTTCGCATTACGATGTGCCATAATTCACTTACAGAACGCACCGCATTGCTGCTCGGCGAAGAAGCCGTGCAAAGACTTTGCGCCGCCAGCGTGCTTGTGGTAGGCGTGGGAGGCGTAGGGGCATACGCGGCCGAGATGATTTGCCGCGCGGGAATCGGCAGCATGACCATAGTCGATGCCGACTGCGTTGCGCCATCGAACATCAACCGCCAGCTGCCGGCGCTCACAAGCACTGTAGGACAGGAAAAGGTAAATGTGCTCGGCAAAAGGCTCAACGACATAAACCCTGCGCTAAATCTGCGCTGCATGGCCGAGTATGTAGACGCCGAAAGCGTCCCCGCCCTGCTCGACGGCGGCAAGTTCGATTTCATTGTCGACGCCATAGACACCATAAGCCCCAAGGTAAGCCTTATATGCGGAGCGCTCGACCGCAAAATCCCCATAATATCGTCGATGGGCGCGGGCGCGAAAACCGACATAAGCAAAATACGCACGGCCGACGTTTGGGAAACATACAACTGCGGGCTCAGCCGCGCCGTAAGGCAGGCACTGAAAAAGCGGGGCTATTCGCGGCGCAAGTTGCAGGTGGTTTTCAGCACCGAACCGCCCGACATGCAGGCAGTAATGGCCGTAACGGGAGAGCGCAACAAGAAAACCACCGTGGGGACGGTGAGTTACATGCCCGCCGCATTCGGCTGCCACCTCGCGCAATACGTAATAACACACATAGCAGGCACAAACCGCAACGGCACGCGCACACACGCGGGCACGGCAAACAGCCGCGCAAACCATTAAGACAAAAACACCAGCACAATGATAGATTTAAAAGGAATCAAAAAAAGTTTCGGCAACCTTGAAGTACTGCGCGGCATAGACCTGCACGTAGGGAAAGGCGAGATAGTCAGCATAGTAGGCCCGAGCGGCGCAGGCAAGACCACCCTGCTGCAAATCATGGGCACACTCGACCGTGCCGACTCCGGCAGCGTCATGCTCGACGGCGTAGACATCAACTCACTCTCCGGACGTGAGCTGTCACGCTTCAGGAACAGGAAAATAGGATTTGTGTTCCAGTCACACCAGCTGCTAAACGAGTTCACGGCACTCGAAAACGTCATGATTCCGGCACATATAGCCCAAACCGACAGCAGCGAGGCCAAACGCCGGGCCGAAGAACTGCTCGATTTCGTGGGACTGTCGCAACGCAGCCACCACAAGCCGCTCGAGATGTCGGGCGGAGAGCAGCAACGAGTGGCAGTGGCGCGCGCGCTGGTCAACAACCCCACCATAATCCTGGCCGATGAGCCATCCGGCAGCCTCGACAGCAAAAACAAACAGGAACTCCACCGGCTTTTCTTCGACCTGCGGGAACGCTACGGACAGACATTCGTAATTGTAACGCACGACGAAAGCTTAGCCACCCAAACCGACCGCACAATCCACATGGCCGACGGCCTGATTGTTCCCACCGAGCCCGGCACAACACAGGAAATATGATTTCCGGCCGGCTCGTTGCTATTCGGGAACAAACATATAAAGAACAAAAAAACAACCCTTGAAAACAGACATCCCGAAGGCGAAAAAGTGAAAACTAATTTTCAGTGCGTTATACCCACTTGGGAGAAAAGAAAAAATACAAGGCACATATTTCAAAATAGGTCTGACATATTTTAAAATAAGTCAGACCTATTTTTTACCCCCTGAAAACCCGTTTGAAACTTACCCCAAAAGTGCAGACAAATACGGACTCGCGTCCCTTTTGCGGCAATAACACGCCACGAAAAAGAAGGCTTCGCGTTTTTTTGCCCGAAGCGGAAACGCACGTTCCGCACAATGAGATGAAAAACAAAGCGGCAGGCTTCCGGAATGTCTCCGGCTGCCTGCCGCCATGCCCTATAGCGATGTGTTTTTTACTTCACACGGTTAACGTAAGAGCCGTCGCGGGTGTCGATTTCCACCATTTCGCCCTCGTTGATAAAGAGAGGTACACGCACCTCGGCACCTGTTTCGAGTTTGGCAGGCTTCGTTGCGTTAGTAGCGGTATCGCCTTTGAGTCCCGGCTCGGTGTAAGTCACCTTGAGCACTGTCTTGACCGGCATTTCGGCATAGAGCACGGTTTCGGTCGAAGCGTCGCTCACTACGTCCACGGTGTCACCTTCCTTCATGAAGTCAACGCCCGTTACGAGGTCGTGCGCAATGGGAATCTGCTCGAAAGTCTCCTGGTTCATGAAAATGTATTCCTCGCCTTCCTTGTAAAGGAACTGGTAGGGGCGGCGCTCCACACGCACGTCCTCGAGAGCCTCGCCGATGTTAAAGCGACGCTCCAGGACACGGCCCGACACTACGTCCTTGAGCGTGGTGCGCATGATTGTGTTGCCTTTTCCAGGTTTTACATGCAGGAAATCAATGCAGAAATAAAGCTTGCCGTCCAAGCGGATGCAAGTACCTTTTTTAATGTCTTGTGATTTAATCATATCTTTATATTGAATATTTTCCACATCCCGGCAAACGCGTCTCGTGGCAGGCTTGCCGTAAAAACGGTGCAAAGATATTACTTTCTTTCGGATTACAACGGCCGCACAATGAAAAAGTTGGATTTAAACATCAAACAAACAGTCTTTTCAGTTTGCACATATCGGAAATAATATCTAACTTTGCACCCCGAAAGTGCCGGAACACATAAAAAGCACGCGCAGCAGGCACACCCTGGCGCAAGCTGGCGGCCCGGCGCACGCACAAAACGCAAAAAATAAATAAAACATAAAACAATGAAACGTACATTCCAACCACACAACCGCAAAAGACATAACAAGCACGGTTTCCGCAAACGTATGCAGACGGCCAACGGCCGCAGAGTCTTGGCTTCGCGCCGCGCAAAAGGGCGCAAGAAGCTCACCATATCCGACGAAGTTCACGGAAAACGCTAAAAAGGCTTGTAAAACGCCAAGCAAACAAGAAGAAGTAGAGGTTTGAACAGCTGAACCTTTACTTCTTTTGCATTTTGTTGCTATCTTTGCTTGAAATCCAAATCCTCCGACAAACCCATACCGGCATGAGTAAAAAGAAAAAAAGCCCGAAACGTTCAGGCCTTTACCTGTGGGGCAACCTGCTTGCCATGGTGGTGGTAGTATGCCTGCTGGTGTTCCTTACATTCAAAGGGCTGGAAATCTACACGCGCCACGGCCAGGACATAACAGTACCCAGCTTGAAAGGCATGTCGTACGAGAAAGCAAAGATAACGCTTGAAAGCCTCAAGTTGCAATGCAACGTCGCCGACTCGGGCTACATGCCGCGGCTGCCGGCTAACACAGTGCTCGACCAGTCGGTCAAGACAGGCAGCAAAGTCAAGGAAGGACGAGTTATAAACGTTACCATAAACTCGGCAACGCCGCCCACCATCGTAATGCCCGACCTGGCCGACAACAGTTCGCTGCGGGAAGCCCAGTCAAGGCTGCGCGCCATAGGACTGACCCTTACACCCACCGAATACATCAACGGAGAGAAAGACTGGGTGTACGAAGTAAAATGCGACGGGAAAAACATTGCCGCCGGCACACGCATATCCATTACCTCGAAAATAACACTCGTGGCAGGAGACGGGATGACAAACGAATACTTCCAGTTTGAAGACGACTCGCTTTGGAACGACGACAGTTACGGCGAAGAAGTAAACTTTGACGAAATCAAGGAAAATGAAATTTCCGAGTAACGAAACCGAAAGCCTGCCCATTCCGGCAGAAGACACCTTTACACCAGACGACGAAGCCCTTGCCGACGACGAAAGCGGGCAACTATACGAACATTTCCGCATAACAGCCGACAAAGGGCAGCAGCTACTGCGTATAGACAAGTTCCTGTTCGACCACCTGCCCGGAACATCGCGCAACAGAATACAAAAGGCGGCCGAAGTGGGCTTCGTGCACGTTAACGACAAACCGGTAAAAAGCAACTACCGCGTAAAGCCGTTCGACATCGTAACGCTTATGCTCGACCGCCCGAGGTACGAAACCACTATCGAACCCGAAGACATTCCCCTCGACATAGTTTACGAAGACGACAGTCTGATGGTTGTAAACAAACCCGCCGGACTCGTGGTACACCCAGGGCACGGGAATTATACCGGCACACTCGTAAACGCCATAGCCTGGCACATGCGCAATAACCCGGCCTACGACCCGAACGACCCGGCCGTAGGACTGGTACACAGAATAGACAAGGACACATCAGGGCTGCTCGTAATAGCAAAGACACCTGAAGCAAAAACAAGCCTGGGCCTGCAGTTCTTCAACAAAACCACACGACGGAGATACGAGACGCTCGTATGGGGCGACTTCGCCGAACAGGAAGGCACAGTAGAGGGAAACATAGCACGCAATCCCAAAGACCGCCTGCAGATGAGTGTCTTTCCGCCCGGCTCTGGAATAGGAAAAACCGCCGTTACCCACTACCGCGTAATCGAACGCTTCGGATACGTAACCCTTCTCGAATGCCGTCTTGAAACAGGACGCACACACCAAATCCGTGCTCACATGCGACATATCGGACACCCAGTATTCAGCGACGAACGATACGGAGGCGACGAGATACTGCGCGGCAAGACATCGAACAGTTACAAGCAATTCATTACTAACTGCTTTAAAATATGCCCGCGCCAGGCGCTCCATGCACGGACTTTGGGATTCCTACATCCGGCCCTTGGCAAAGAGATGGACTTTGAAGCGCCGCTACCTAAGGACATGGACGAGCTAATCGGGAAATGGAGAAAATTCGCAGGCAGCGCCGCCGACAGGCAATGAACTTCGCAAACACAAACAACAGCAGACACACATTATTATATTAAGGCTGCAGAAATTTCCAACCACAAAACCCTTACAAAAAACAAATATACGGCAACAAGGCCGCCAAAAACAAAAGAAATGAAACGCATAATAGCTATTGTAGCAGGAGGCGACTCCTCTGAGCACGATGTTTCGTTAAGAAGCGCACAAGGTATAAAATCGTTCCTTGAAGAAACAGAATATGTAACTTACATCGTTGAAATCAAAGGCACGAAATGGGAAGCCCATACAGGAAACGGCCTCCGCGCAAAGGTTGATTTAAACGATTTCTCATTCATAGACAACGGCACTAAGGTAAAACCCGACTACGCATACATCACAATCCACGGCACGCCGGGCGAAAACGGCATTCTCGAAGGATATTTCGACCTCATAAAGCTACCATACTCAACGAGCGACGTATTGGTCGAGGCCATGACGTTCAACAAATTTGCCCTTAACCAGTTTCTCAGCGCACAAGGTGTCAATATCGCAAAGAGCGTGCTTCTTCGCAAAGGGCAAGCCTCACGCCCCACAGACAAGGATATTATAAACACGGTAGGCCTGCCCTGCTTTGTAAAACCCAACGCAGGCGGCAGCAGTTTCGGAGTAACAAAAGTCAAGCATGCCGAAGACCTCGACACCGCTATCGATAAAGCCATGGCCGAAAGTCCCGAAGTCATAATAGAAAGTTTCATGCAAGGCACCGAGATTACCTGCGGCTGCTACAAGACAAAGACATCCGGCGTTGTTTTCCCGATTACCGAAGTTGTTACGTCAAACGAATTCTTCGACTACAACGCAAAATACAACGGCCAGGTAAAGGAAATCACTCCTGCACGCCTTAGCGCAGAAACAACAGCCCGCGTACAGGCAGAAACGTCGAAGATTTACGACCTTCTCGGCTGCCGCGGAATAATACGCATTGACTATATCCTCACGGGCACGCAAGGAAACGAACAGATAAACCTGCTCGAAATAAACACCACGCCCGGCATGACAGCCACGAGCTTCATACCCCAGCAAGTCAGGGCTGCCGGGCTGAAGATGTCCGACGTGCTTAGCGACATAATAGAGGACAGTTTCTGCTGAGCCCGCACAAAAATCCCCAAATGCCCGAAGCAAAAGTAGCGCACGGCAAACACGGGACGACCACCATAAAAATACAGATACAGAAACAACGAAATGAACGTTCCATCCGAATTCGACGAGATACGACCATATAATCCCGAAGAGTTGCCCGGAGTTTTCGAAGAACTTATAAACGACGAAGACTTCCGCAAGGTAATTTCACAGGTATTCCCCGCAATGCCTTTCGAAGTATTTGCAGCAAGGCTGCGCGCATGCCGCACAAACCAGGAAGTGCAGGAAGCATTCGCTTACGGCTTGCTCGGCGACATAGAGAAGAAATGCACAAAAGGCGTAAGCATGGACACCGACGGGCTTTCGCCCGAAAAACGATACACATTCGTCTCCAACCACCGCGACATAGTGCTCGACTCGGCCTACCTGTCGCGCGAACTGGTGCGCCACCACTTTCCATGCACCGTCGAGATTGCCATAGGCGACAACCTGCTTATTTATCCGTGGATTCGCCGCGTTGTCAGGGTCAACAAGTCGTTCATCGTGCAGCGCTCGCTGCAAATGCGCGAAATGCTAATGAGTTCCGCACGGATGAGCCGCTATATGCACTATGCCATCAACGTGAAAAAAGAAAACATCTGGATAGCACAGCGCGAAGGCCGGGCCAAAGACTCCAACGACCGCACCCAGGACTCGATACTGAAGATGATGGCCATGGGCGGCAAGGGAGATGTGATTGAGAGCCTTACCGACCTGCACATCGTGCCGCTGAGCATTTCATACGAGTACGACCCCTGCGACTTCCTCAAGGCTAAAGAATTCCAACAAAAGCGCGACAATCCCGACTACGTAAAGACCCGCGAAGACGACCTGCGAAACATGCAAACGGGAATATTCGGCTATAAGGGACATGTGCATTACAAACCCGCGCCATGCCTTGACGAATGGCTCGCAAAACTCGACAGCCGCATACACAGGAACGAGATTTTCGACATAATAGCCAAGCACATCGACCGCGAGATATACAAAGGCTACTGCCTGTATCCCGGGAACTATGCTGCAGCCGACCTGCTGCTCGGCGATAAAAGATTTGCAGGCAAATATTCTGAACAAGAGCTGCAAAACTTTGAAAAATACATCGCCTCGCGCATTGAAATGGTCGACCTTCCCGACAAGGACACCGCTTTCCTGCGCGAAAGGCTTCTCACCATGTATGCAAACCCCGTAATAAACAAGGAACGCGCCCTTGCTGAAGAGTAACGGCAAGCACAAAACGCAACCAACGCCCATGAATGTGACGCATTTTATATATGCTGCCCTCGTAGCGTCCGCAGCGGCGTTTTTCATATCGTGCGAGGACGACAATTACCGCGCTGCAACCCAACGGCTCGACCTTGTCGACTTCATAAGCGACGAAAACGGGCTTTCCCACAAAATGGTGCTCGACAACGGCGACACGCTGCGCCTCACTCACCCCGAAGGTGGCTTCCTGCCCAACACGATATGCCGCTGCCAGGCTGTGTACAGGCCTGCCGGAGGGGCAGACAACGGCGTTGTCGAGGTAACGTCCCTGGGGCAAATCCTTACATTGCCCCCGCTGCGATATAACATCGTGTATGCCGACCCCGTAAGCGTAACATCGGCATGGTTGGGCGGGAACTACCTGAACCTAAGACTTCTGCTCCGCACAAAAGGCTCGGCGCACGCCATCGGGTTCGCCTTTCTGGGCTATTCCGAGGCGGACAACGGAGCGCAGACGCTCGAACTGATGTTGTATAACAACAGCGGCAACGACGACGAGTATTTCTCGCGCGAGACATTCGTGTCGTGCGCACTGCACGGCTACATCGACAACCTGAAACCGGGACGCGATTCCGTGGCAATAAAAGTGAACGAATACGACAAGGGTTTCGTAGACCACAGGCTCCCCCTGCGATAACCCTTTACGGACATATAAAATCCGCGAGTCCGTATTTGTCTGCACTTTTGGGGCAATTTTCAAACGGGTTTTCAGGGGGTAAAAAATAGGTCTGAGATATTTCAAAATATGTCTGACATATTTTGAAATATGTGCCTTGTGTTTTTTCTTTGCTCCAAAGGGAGTATAACGCACTGAAAATTAGTTTTCACTTTTTCCTTCCGAAAAGTGCCGTTTTCCGCCTTGTTTTTTCCACTTTCTTACGTATCCCCCACAGCCTGCCGGCGGCAAACGCAAGATACCGGCATACAACTGAACTGCACGCATTTATCCCAAAACGGTCATTAGGGAATTAAGCAGTAACGTCAAGTGCGGTTCCTTCGCCAACTTACGCACTTCTGCCGCCACCTGTCTTCCCGCCCGGCTTAGCCGTAGCCCGCTACGCCTTCAGCCGGGCGGGAAGCTATCTGCCAAACATAAGCACGCAATTTGGCGAAGCCTAACGACCGATTTGGGATTATTTTGCCTTGCAACGGGCGCACGTTAATTAAAATATTTAACTTTGCTAACATCTTATGCGTCTCACAAGGCTAATTCCCGTATTTCCGGCTGCGATTCTAATGCTCACAGCCCTGCCTGCCACCTTACATGCACAAGGTGCGGATTCCCCCGCCCCCTGCGGCCAAACCGGCAACACACGTGAAGACGATGCCAACCGTTACACCACTCGCTCGACGATGTTCGGCATTGGCGGCACGAACCGCCTTGAAACATACCTCTCGCCGCTTGAATACACCGGCCCGGAAGTGCGCTTCATGCGCGAGTCGATAAGGATGACACGCATGTGGGGCGGGCGCGTGTCGACACAGCAGTTCTACGAAGGCAACTTCAGCTATTCCAAGAACCCCACAAAGGACTCGGAATACCTGTCGGGCGACATCGACTGGCGCATAGGCTGGCACTACAACTGGACTCCCCTGCCCGCCCTGCGGCTTATGGCAGGACTGCAAACAGGCCTGAGCTGCGGGTTCGTCTACAACACGAGCAACGGCAACAACCCTGCCCAAGGCAAACTCTCGACCAACATAGCCGCTTCGGGAATGGCGATATACAGGTTCAACTGGCTTCGCCGCCGCTTCAGCGTGCGTTACCAGTTCGACATGCCCCTCGCCGGGCTTATGTTCTCGCCCAACTACGGCCAGTCGTACTACGAAATATTCTCGCTCGGCCATTACGACCGCAACGTATGCTTCACATGGCCCAGCAATGCGCCGTGCTTTTCGCAACTTCTCACCGTCGACGTTCCCATAGGGAGCGGCATGCTGCGCTTGGGCTACCGCTGCGACATACGCCAGAGCCACGTGAACAACCTGAAAAGCCATACGTGGAGCAACCTGTTCATGATTGGTTTCGTAAAGCACTTCCGCCTGGTGAAACAGCGCGACAACGATTCCGACAAACTTATTTTCTGAAATGAAACAACTGTTGCTATTTGCATTGCTTCCGCTCGTTATCGCACTGCCGGCCTTAACGTCGTGCATTACCGAGGACGTGCCCGACAATACAGCGCGGGGCAATTTCTACAGCCTGTGGAAAACGCTCGACGAACGCTACTGCTTCTTTCCCGAAAAGGAAAAGGAGTACGGGCTCGACTGGGACTCGGTTTATGCAAAATACAGCAAGCGCGTGGCCTACACCATGAACAACGAACAGCTGTTCGAGGTGTGCGACTCAATGCTGCGCAACCTGCGCGACGGACATGTAAACCTCACCGCCGCACACAACACGGCGCGCTACTGGGAATGGTTCGAAAACTACCCCACAAACTACAGCGACTCGATTGAACGCATATACCTCGGCACGGACTACAGGATTACATCGGGAATAAAATACCGCATACTCCCCGACCACATAGGATACATGCGCGTGCCTACGTTCGAAAACGGATTCGGCAGCGGCAACCTGAGCGAGATTTTCCGCTACTTCGCGGCATGCGAGGGCGTGATAGTAGACGTGCGGAACAACTCGGGCGGAATGCTCACGTCGGCCGAAAAACTGGCCGGATGTTTCGTGAACAGCAAGACACTCGTGGGATACATGTGCCACAAGACGGGACCGGGGCACAACGATTTCTCATCTAAAGAACCGCTGTACGTATCGCCGGCCGAGGGAATACGCTGGCAAAAGCCCGTGGCAGTGCTCACCAACCGCCAGACCTACAGCGCGGCAAACTCGTTCGTGATGTACATGAAGCACCTGCCCAACGTAATCATTGTTGGCGACCGCACGGGCGGCGGCGCGGGAATGCCTTTCAACTCAGAGCTGCCCAACGGGTGGACGGTGCGTTTTTCGGCCTGCCCCATGTACGACGTAAACCGCGAATGCACCGAGAGCGGGATAGACCCTACCGAGAAAGTGAACATCGTGTCGGAAGACTACGACAACGGCATAGACACAATAATAGAACGCGCGCTCGAACTGCTCGACGATATGTGACACAGCCTGCACAAGGCGCTTTTGATTACGCGAGCAAGGCAACTTCCTTGCGCCACGCCACAATTTAGGGATATTTGCCGGCCAAATAGTTTGAATAATCAACAAAAGCACTTACCTTTGCACTTGCTTTTGCGCCTGTGGCGGAATTGGTAGACGCGCCAGACTTAGGATCTGGTGTTTCGCGACGTGCAGGTTCGAGTCCTGTCAGGCGCACAAAAACGGCCGTGTAATTGCGGCCGTTTTTTATTTGTCCCCGCCAAAGGGGCAACGGACATTCCGGCGGCTAATACGCATGCCCCGCCGCAACTGACGCATGTGCGGCAAACAGTGGCGCAAAACAGACATTTCGGGCCATAGGACATGAAAACTAATTTTCAAACCGTTATACACCCTTAGGAGCAAATAAAAAATACAAGGCACATATTTCGAAATATGTCAGACATATTTTAAAATATCTCAGACATATTTTTCCGCCCCCGAAAACCGCGCCTTTTTTATGCAGACAAAACCGTCAGGCCATGCCGGCAGAAGAGTTACGTATAAGAATAAAAAAATACCGCCTTCCATATTAACATACGGAATGCTCTGTTTGAAAAATTTTTACCTATCTTTGTACGGAGTAGCGATATTAACACGAACAAAAAAACAAGTATATGAAAAAAATATTTTTATTCCTGGCATTAATGCTGCCTGTGCTGGCGTTTACGGCTTGCTCCGACGATGACGATTCGGGCAGCTCGTACAAGCTCTCCTTATCGGGCCTGTGGGAGGAATACCCCAAGAACAGCGAATCGAACACTTACCTGCTGCTCAACACCGACAAGTCGGGCTACCAGTGGGTAATAGACAACGAAGGAAGGCTTACCGACCAAAAGCCCTTGACGTGGACCGCAAACAAACAGTATATCACCTTGAATTTCGACGACATAGGCTCGCTGAAAATAAAATACGACCTGTACGGGAACATACTGTCGCTCGCAACGGGCAAGACGTACAAAAAGATTTAGGACAAAATACATTTGCATGAGGCTGTACAGGCATTTTGCCTGTTACATACAAAAAGCCACGGTATTGAACCGTGGCTTTTACTTTATCTTTCCTGCGCCTGCCGCTATCGTGCGCAGCGCTGTTTACTACACGTTACAATATGTCGGCCAGTTTGTAGAGTTTGTTGCTGTTGCTGCCTTTTATAAGTATGGTGCGCCCGCTTATGTCGCCGGCCTTTATGGCGTTTTCCACTTCCGTTTCATTCTCGAAGGTGCGGTACTGTGGCACAATGCCGCTGAAGTTTTCTCCCACGAGCCACACTTCGCCGAAACCGGCCTTGTCGAGGAAATCGACTACCTTGCGGTGCTCTTCGACGCTCTCCTTGCCGAGTTCGTTCATCTGCCCGAGTATTACCATCTTATTGTCGGCGTGCATTCGGGCAAAGTTTTCCAACGCGGCCATCATGCTTGTGGGGTTGGCATTGTAAGCGTCTACGATAAGCGTGTTGCGAACGGTTTTCACTAATTGCGAACGGTTGTTCGACGGAACATATCCTGCAAGAGCGCTGTTTATGTCGGCAACAGGGACATTGAACTTCAATCCTACTGCTATTGCTGCCAGAAGATTGGAGATATTATAGCTGCCTATCATCCTTGTGGTGACATACTGCCATTCTTTCCCTTTTTCGCGCCAGCGGAACGACAGGTACGGCGTGCAGTCAATCACGTTTCCTTCTACCGCCAGGTCTTTTCCGGGCTGCGTTCCGTAAGACACCGTTTCCAATCCTTCCGACATGCGTTGCAATATGTCGGAATCGCCGTTAAGGAACACGGTTGTGTTCTTCTTGGCCCGCAGGTAATCGTAGAGTTCGCATTTTGTGCGTACCACACCCTCGAACGAGCCGAAGCCTTCGAGATGTGCGCGCCCCACGTTGGTTATTATCCCGAAATCGGGGTCGGTTATCTTTGATAGCAGCGCAATCTCGCCGGGATGGTTGGCGCCCGTTTCTATCACGGCCACCTGGTGCTTGCCTGTGAGCCGCAGCAGGGTTTTAGGAACGCCAATATGGTTGTTCAGGTTGCCTTCGGTGTGGAGTGTCTTATATTTTTTTTCGAGCACGGCCGACACAAGTTCCTTTGTAGTGGTTTTTCCGTTCGTTCCCGTTATCTGTATTACCGGAAGCCCGAGCGTTACACGGTGCAGGTGGGCAAGCTGCTGCATTGTATCGAGCGAATTTTTCACGAGAATATACCGCGGGTCGCCCTTGACGGCGTACTGCTCCTCGTCCACGACTGCATAGGCGCAGCCTTGTTCAAGAGCTTTGGAGGCATAGGCGTTGCCGTCGAAGTTATCGCCGCGCAGGGCAAAGAAGATAGAGCCTTCGGGGCAGTCGCGGCTGTCGGTGGTTACTGCTTTGTGCTTCAGGTAAAGTTCATATATTTCTGACAGTTCCATGTAGTGTCTATTTTTAGGAGGTGTGCAAAAATAATGCTTTCCTACATCAGGGCAAAGGGCATATATTTATATTCTGCTTCAACTGCGCAGTAAAGTTCCTGAAATTGCATGTGGATTTATCATATTGCGGGCAGGCGGGTATGATAAAAAAAGCGGCACGGGCCGGAAAACAATCACCGCACCGGCCGCAGTAAAATACAATCCCGACATGAATTGAATCATGTCGGGATTATTATGGTCCATTCTGCGAACAAAGGGGAAAACTGTGCCTTGTGTTTTCCTGCCGTGCGGGAAATATTTGCACAGGCTGGTTCTCCGACTAATGTTTGCGCCTTTACCGCAGCTTTATTTGTTCAATCGCCAGGTAGCGCCGTCGCGCGTGTCTTTTACTTCGAATCCCAGGCGTGCGAGTTCGTCGCGTATTTTGTCGCTCGTGGCCCAGTCTTTTGCTTCCTTGGCACGGCGACGCACCTTGAGCAGCATGTCCACCGCCCCGGCGAACGCTTCTTCGCGCGCGGCGTTCGAAGTCGCCTCGGCCCTCAGTCCGAGAAGCCCGAATGCGAATACCGAAAAGAGTTCTTTGAGTCCTTCGACAGCCTCGGGCGTTATTGTCGTGGTATGGTCGGCCGCTTGGTTTATCACATGGCACGCGTCGAAAAGCAGGCTTATCACTACGGGCGTGTTCAGGTCGTCGTTCATGGCGTCGTAGCATTTGCCTTTTAGTTCTTCTACGTAAGCCTTGGTTACCTGTCCGTCGGGCGCAGCGGCAAGCCTGTCGAGTTCCGCGTAACCTGCGAGCAGTCGCTCCAGCCCTTTGCGGCTCGACTGCAGGGCTTCGTTTGAAAAGTCGACCGTACTGCGGTAATGCGCCTGGAGTATGAAGAAACGTATCGTCATGGGCGAATAGGCAGAAGTGAGTTTGGGATGGTTGCCCGTAAAGAACTGTTCGAGCGTTATGAAGTTGCCAAGGCTCTTTCCCATCTTCTGTCCTTCGATGGTAATCATGTTGTTGTGCATCCAGTATTTCACCATTTCGTCGCCTTGCGAAGCAACGGCCTGCGCTATTTCGCATTCGTGGTGCGGGAAAACGAGGTCCAACCCGCCGCCGTGTATGTCGAAATGCGAGCCGAGGTACTTGCGCCCCATTGCCACGCACTCGGTGTGCCAGCCCGGGAAACCTTCGCTCCACTTGCTCGGCCAGTGCATGATATGTTCGGGTTGCGCCTTTTTCCAAAGCGCGAAATCCACCTTGTTTTTCTTTTCGCCTGCTCCGGCAAGCTCGCGGCTCTCGTTGATAACATCGTCGAGGTTCCTGCCCGAGAGTACGCCGTAGCGGTGCTTTTTGTTGTACGCTTCGATGTCGAAATATACGCTTCCGTTGCTTTCGTAAGCCATGCCGTTGCCGAGAATCTCACCAACGAGCTGCTCCTGCTCGATTATGTGCCCCGTAGCGTGAGGCTCTATGCTCGGGTCCTCGACATTCAGTGCGTGCATGGCTGCATGGAAGCGGTTGGTGTAATACTGTGCCACCTCCATCGGCTCCAGCTGCTCGAGGCGGGCCTTCTTCTCTATCTTGTCCTCACCCTCGTCGGCGTCGTGCTCCAAGTGGCCAACGTCGGTTATATTCCTTACGTAGCGCACCTTGTAGCCCAAGTGCTTGAGGTAGCGGAAAAGCACGTCGAACGTAATGGCCGGGCGCGCGTGGCCCAGGTGCGGGTCGCCGTACACCGTCGGGCCGCATACATACATTCCCACTCTGCCGGGGGTTACCGGCACGAATTTCTCTTTCTTGCGCGTGCGCGTATTGTATATTACAAGATTCTGTTCCATATCAACACATTGTTTGGCTTACAAAATTAGTTCAACCCGCCTTACGCGGCAAAAATTAAGACAACAAATTTTCAAAAAGCTGCCCTGCGGGCAAGAAAGCCGGCATGTTGCGCGGCCTTAAAGGGTAAAAAAACGTTTATGCAGAAACCCCCGGTTGCTTCTACCGGATTTTCGATAAACGGTACGATTTTTTTCTACTACTTTCAAAAACCCGCAAAAAAAGGTCGGACATATTTTAAAATACAAGGCACATATTTTAAAATACGTGCCTTGTATTTTTTCTTTTCTCCGAGCAGGGGTATAACATTCTCTGAATCAATATAGTTAAGAACTGTCGCAATTTGTCCGTTTCGCCACAAGTGAAACGCCGCAAGGCAAGGCCGTGTTTTTACATGCCTTAACAATCGGGAAGTTTCAGATTTTCATCTGCTCGTAGTCCTTGGCCAGCCCGCCCTCGCCCGTCTCCTTGTAAAGCGACGGCAGGTCGTGGCCCGTCTGCTTCATCACGTCCACCACTTTATCGAACGAAACGCGGTGCGTCCCGTCGGTGAACATGGAATAGAGGTTAGCGTCGAGCGCACGTGCCGCAGCGTATGCGTTCCTCTCAATGCAGGGTATCTGCACAAGGCCGCACACCGGGTCGCACGTCATGCCGAGGTGGTGTTCGAGCCCCATTTCGGCCGCATATTCTATCTGCGCCGGACTTCCGCCAAACAACTGGTTGGCCGCAGCCGAGGCCATTGCGCAGGCTACGCCTACCTCGCCCTGACAGCCGACCTCGGCACCGGATATGGAAGCGTTTTCCTTTACTATGTTCCCGATAAGCCCTGCCGTGGCAAGAGCGCGCAGTATCCTCGTATCGCTGAACTCGCGTGTTTTCTGCAAATGAAACAGCACTGCGGGCATGACACCGCACGAGCCGCACGTGGGCGCCGTGGCGATAACCCCGCCTGCCGCATTTTCCTCGCTCACCGCAAGAGCATAGGCAAATACCAGCGCGCGCGACTGGAGCGACTGCTTGTATCCCGAAGCACGGATGAAATAACTGTATGCCTTGCGCCGCAGATTCAGAGGACCGGGCAGCACTCCCTCGTTGTCGAGGCCGCGTTGTACGGATTCCTTCATCACTCGCCACACCTCGGCAAGGTAATCCCACAAGTCGGAGTCTTCGCACTGTTCAACATACTCCCAGTACGAACGGCCGGTGTTCTCGCACCAGGCCAGGATGTCGGTCATACACTTCATTTCGTATATGTCGCGGCTTTCGGTCATGCTGCCGCCTTTTTCCTCGGCCAATGCCCCGCCGCCAATGCTGAACACAGTCCACGAGCCCGACTCGCTTCCCGAAGCGTCGAACGAAACGAACTTCATGCCGTTGGGATGGAACGGAAGGAACTCCTTAGGTTTCCAAACAATGCTGACAGGAGCGTGCGGCTGCAGCACTTCTTCAATGGCAACATCGGTCATGTGCCCCTTGCCTGTGGCGGCAAGGCTGCCATACAGCGTTACCTCAAAACGTGCAGCGCCGGAGTGGCTTGCAAGGAACATTTCGGCGGCCTTGCGCGGGGCCATGGTGTGGCTGCTCGACGGCCCCGTGCCTATGCGGTAAATTTCTTTTATCGATTTCATAACTGCAACATATTATTATCGGAAAACGAGCATAAAGTTACAAAAATGTAGCTCAGGCATACAAAAAACGCCTGACAATTCAACAGAATCAACAGGCGCTCTCCGTACTCGAAGCGGGACTTGAACCCGCACAGCCGCAATGGCCAAGGGATTTTAAGTCCCTCGTGTCTACCGATTCCACCATTCGAGCGTTCAGACTGTGCAAAAGTAATAATTTTTTTACACAGCGGCAAAACCATGGCTCCAAAATATAACATAAGGGCCAACTGCAAAAAATACGTGCCCGCGGATTTTACTGAACGCAGAAATGCAGGACATTATGCATGGCAGATTTCAAAATATGTTTGACATAATTTTTTTATGCCCTTATCTTGCCCTATCTTTGCATACAGACAAATCCTGCATATACAGTAATGAAAGGCCTTGTACCATATACCATAAATGCCGGCGGCGCGCTAATCGACCTTTCCGAGCCGCAGGTTATGGGAATACTCAACGTTACTCCCGATTCCTTCTACAGCAGCTCGCGCATGTTCGACGAAGAAGCCATTGCCTGCCGCACACGGCAAATTCTCGACGAGGGAGGAACGATAATCGACGTGGGAGCCTATTCCACACGTCCCGGTTCCGACGACGTGAGTGAGGAAGAAGAAGCAAGGCGTTTGCACATGGCGCTCGCAACGATAAGGAAGACAGCACCCGAAGCCATAGTGAGTATCGACACGTTCCGGGCTTCGATAGCAAGGATGTGCGTGAAGGAATTCGGGGCAAACATAATAAACGACGTTTCGGGCGGCGACGCCGACAACGATATGTTCAGCACGGTAGCCGCCTTGGGAGTGCCTTATATACTAATGCACATCGGCGGAACGATAAACGACATGCACGCCGACGCACCTCTTACGTCGCATTCGCAACAATGCGCGGAATACATGTCGGGCGTTATGGCCTATCTTACCGAACGCCTCAACCGTCTGGACAGCCTGGGGGCAAAGGACGTAATAATCGACCCGGGATTCGGCTTCGGAAAATCCATGGAGCAAAACTATGAGATATTGCGTTACCTTGAAGATTTCAAAGCCTTGCAACGCCCGTTGCTTGTAGGAGTTTCGCGCAAATCGATGATATACCGCCTGCTCGGCACCGACGCCGACAACGCGCTTAACGGTACAACCGTATGCAACACCATAGCACTGCTGAAAGGTGCAAGCATATTGCGCGTTCACGACGTAAAAGCCTGCCGCGAAGCCGTTGAAATTGTACGCAAGATGTACGGCGAACCTTGTGCGCAATAGCCGTAAGCGCGGCGCAGCCGCACGAACACGTAAAATGAACTGAAAACATTAGCCACATGCTCACCTTCTCGATAAAAGACGCAATCGATATACTGCTTGTATCCCTGCTGCTGTACTACATCTACCGCCTGATGAAAGAATCGCGCTCGGGAAACATATTCATCGGCATTATAGTATTCATAATAGTGTGGATATTCGTTTCCAGGGTGTTCAACATGTCGTTGCTCGGCTCGTTGATGGACAAGGCGGTAAACCTCGGAACAATAGCGCTTGTCATACTGTTCCAGGAGGAGATTAGAGCCTTTTTCTCATCGATTGGCACACATCGGTCGGCAGGAAAACTTCTGCACCTGTTCAACCACAACGAGCATAAAAAGACTTCACGAAAGGACATAATGCCGATAGTAATGGCATGCATGTCGATGAGCAAGCAGCGTGTAGGCGCGCTCATCGTTTTCGAGCGATACATAGGCCTGGGCGACATCATAAACTCGGGAGAAGTAATAAACGCCAACATAAGCCAAAGACTGATTGAAAACATATTCTTCAAAAACAGCCCGCTTCACGACGGCGCAATGGTAATAAGCCACAAACGCATAAAGGCAGCCGGCTGCATACTGCCCGTGTCGCACAACGAAGACATTCCACGGCAGTTAGGGCTGCGCCACCGGGCCGCATTGGGAATAACACAAAAGAGCGACGCGCTGGCAATAACCGTATCTGAAGAAACAGGAGAGATTTCGGCAGCATTCAACGGCAAATTCCACCTCAACCTTTCGGGTGAGGAACTGGAAAGGCTGCTTGCCGAGTTTACCGTCTGACGTAACACCACCTACACCGGACCATACAATTTTCTGCGGCCTTTTGCAACAATATGCCGCGCACACATCAAAACAGTTCAGGCAAAATATAGCGGCCCGGACGGTTTTTCTTATCCCCGGCTGCCGATTACGAGAATATATACCGAAAATATTTCGATTCTTGCCGCACATTATTACACGAACGTTCGCCACACTGTAAAAATATAGCTACTTTTGGCGCACAATACCGAACATCATGAACAACCTGCCTTTCCGAAAAATAACCCTCGCCGACAAAGAGGAAATCCAAAGTTACACATTCAAAAGCTATTCGCGCAACTGCGACCTCAACTTCATGAACCTGTGCAGTTGGCAGTTTCTTTACAACACGGAGTTTGCCGTGGCGCACGGATGGCTGGTATTCAGGTTCTACGCCGACGGACACCTGGCATACATGCTGCCTTGCCAGAAAAGAGATCCCCACGATATACTGCAACTCATACTCGAGGATTCGCGCCGCCTGGAACGCCCGTTCCTCATGCTTGGAGTGTGCGAAAATTTCATACCACTTATAGACAACGCCATGCCCGGCGTTTTCCACTTTTCGCACGACCGTGACTACACCGACTACATTTACGACCGCGACGCCCTGGCCACGCTTGCCGGCAAACGGCTGCAAGCCAAGCGCAACCACGCAAACCGCTTTGCAAAGACTTACCCCGACTACGAATACCGCGAACTCACATCCGACCTTATACCACTGTGCAGGCAGCTCGAAGCAAAATGGCAGACTTCGAAACTTGACAACGACTCCGAGGCAGCATACGCGAACGAGCTGCGCTCTATGAATTTCGTTTTCGAACATTGGGAAGAACTCGACTCCGTGGGCGGCTGCATTTTCGTAGACGACCAAATGGCGGCCTTTACATTCGGGGCAAAAATCAACGATACCACATTCGACGTGTGCGTTGAAAAAGCCGATACCAACTACGACGGAATATACGCCGTTATAAATCGCGACTTCGTAAGAAGTCTCCCGCCAAACTTCATTTTCATCAACCGCGAGGAAGACCTTGGCATAACAGGCCTGCGGCAGGCAAAACTGTCCTACCACCCTTCCATACTGCTGCACAAATACTCTGCAATGGAGCGGCAGCCATTGAGCAACGGGCTGGCCAACTTCCGCCATTTCAGGGCAGCTGTGGGCGTGAACGTGGTTTCACCGCACAAAGGGAACGCAGAATAGGACATACCACCCATGGATAACAGCAAACTTACACCCGGGGAGCATGTAGCTTCGCTACGCCGCTTGTGGAAAGAATGCTTCAACGACACCGACGAGTTCATCGACATGTATTTCACCCGTGTTTACTCGCCGCAGGTGGACTATTCCATCGAGCGCGACGGGCGCGTGGTGTCGGCCCTGCAATGCCTGCCTTACAACATGCTATGCGGCGGCAACACCGTGCTCGCGGGATACCTCTCGGGTGTATGTACTGACGCCTCATACAGGCGGCAGGGACTGGCGGGAAGCCTCGTGGCGCAATCCGTTGCCGACATGCACCGCCGCGGCTGCACATTCGCATTCCTCATCCCCTCGGGCAACGAAGTGCTTCCCTTCTACCGGCAATACGGCTTTTACATCGCCATACGCAGAAGTGCAATGCCAATCCGGCATAGCGGAAACGTAACAGGCGGTACCTGTACGGTAATACCGGCCACGGCTTACAGCGACGTACTGTACAGACTTTTCGCCCGACGCCAAAGGGAAAGGCGCGGATATGCGTTGCTACACAGTAGGGAACAGTTCAAAACGGTTGTGGACGACTGGATAAAGGGCGGCAACCTGATACTTACGGCACGGCTTAGCAAAAAAACGGTGTCGTACCTGTTTGTACGCCCCGACAACGAAAAGAAAGTGCTGTACGTCTACGACGCGCCCGCCGGCAGCGACGCCGCATTTGCCTCAATGGTCGGACAGGCGCAAGGCATGTACCCCGGCTACGACATGCGGGCGTACATAACCGGCCACCGGGCGCACAACACGTTTGCCTGCGCAAGGATAACCGACACGTCGAAAGCCCTTGCCGCATACGCTGCCATGCACCCCGAAGCCGACATGCTGATAAGCGTAAGCGGCGACAAACTAATAGAAAGCAACAACGGGTTCTACACCGTGAGCCACGGGCAATGCACACGCAGCAGCGCACATGCCGGCAGCTTCACCGCAATGACCCTCGCACAGCTCACCCGCATGATATTCTCCGGCGACAAAATGAGCTTCAATTTCCTGCTCGAATAATCCCCTCGTCCAACTCTCGCAAACGGCCGTCGGTTTTTGTCTGCATTTTTCAGGCATTTTTGAAACGGGTTTTCAGGGCCGAAAAAATAGGTCTGAGAAATTTTAAAATATGTCTGACCTATTTTAAAATATGTGCCTTGTTTTTTTCTTTGCTCCCACGTGGGTAAAAAACGCTGAAAATCAGTTTTCAATTTTCCCTTCCCAAAAACAATGTTTTCCCACCCTGTTTTAACACTTTCTTTTCCCTTTCAAGATAAATATTATAACTATATATCTTATTATCAATGACATAAGTTGATAATTATAGTATAAGGTAACAAAACGGCAACAATTAAAATTTATATGTAAATACGCAATATACACATTTGTTATTTGAAGCACATTCCACGATACGGACTATTTATATTCTCATGATATTAAGTGTGCAAAATACACCGAGAGTGATAGGAATAAAGGTGTATATCACAAATGATTATTAAAAATAGATAATGCCGTATAATCATTTAATGTGAATTATACGGCATTATGCAATAACTAAATCATTCTTCTTTACTTTTTTGAAGCCATTCATACATAAGCTTGCCATGATTTGTAATGGCTTCCCTGTTCCATTTATCAGGATAATCACGATATACGATTAACAGTTTCAAGCTTTCGATTGACCCTGATTTTGAACCGTTGCAGTAAGACTTAACATGTGCAGCCTTAACCTCATAAGATTCATTTTTTAAAGAAGAATTCAAACTTTGTGAAATCATTACCAAATTTCCAAAGCTATCTCGCAAAGTTTTGTCTTCTTCCGTGTTATTCCACTTCATCGTAGAGTCACTTTTGGGCTTCTGTGGAGCAATATGTTCGATGCTTCTATTCCGCTTAAAAACATAATTTTCCACAATGTTCTTTACCTCAGGAGATTCTTTTTCAAACAATTCTTTACGATGTTGCCAGATATAATAATCAAGTCTCCAGAACCAATAACGGTTGTCTCCACCATATGCCAGTTGTTCATACGAGGGAAGAGGAAATTCTTCATCTGCATTTCTCTTTAATGCTGTATATAAACTTTCGGCATCCGGTATCCCATCTTTATCTACTTCATCCATCAGCCAATTAAACCATCTGTAGTCCGTGTAATTGGATGAAGACACATACAGCATGGACTGGAACATCAATAGCTTTCTGAGTACGCTATTATCTTCGTCCAGATTCATATCCAGAGTGTAGCCATATTCTGTAGGTCGGATAAAGCAAATGTCGAGTGCAAGACGAGCCCTTACCAACATTCCCATGAACTCCTTAATGGCATCTTTATTGATATTACTGCCACTGTAAGGCAGAAATTTCTCAAATATGCCAAGCAAACTGCTTGGCTTAAAGAAATCGTTGACACTGTAATTGATTTTCTTGCTCAACTCATCGATTCTACAATCATTCTTTTTGCTCAGTTGCCTGTAAAGTACTTGCAATAGCAGATAGGGAAAAGAGAGGGCACATCGGGAATCCCTGTTTATTTCACGTTCATTTTTGGGTGCCGATGCTGACATTTCAAGATTCCCTATAGAAATTGTATTATCATAAGTATCTTCTTTCAAGCCATTGATGAGATCATATGAAAAGATTGTATTTATATCGGCTTTCATTGCCTGCTGTTTAATTTCTGCAATGTTCTCATCTTTTCTTCTGCGAATCAATAGCGTATCGACATCGGCAAGTTTATTCCAAAGCAGCATATATTTATCAATATCATTATCCAGGTTGCTGAGCAATTTGACTTTCAGTATTTCATGCTGTTCCAGATTCTTGCCGGTAGTATTCATTCTTTCAAAATATTTGTTGAGATCTTTTGGGCTATACCCTTCAGGAAGAATGGATATAAAAAAACACAATTTATGGAATATATACGACGCAAAATCCTTTTTGGAAATATCTGTCATGTCTTGTATGAAATCTCTAATCCGCTCATATCCATTTTTCATCTTTAAATTCTCGAATGATTGGTTTTCTTCTCCTTTATGCTCCACAAGAGACCATAGATATTTGTTGTCCAACGGGCGGGATGAGAACTCAAGACGTAATTTATTGTCTGCTATAAGAAACTTTTTCCATTCCTCACAATAGTCTTGTAATACACACCCCAAAAGCATCATCACCGTAAAGCGTTGTTGTCCATCAACCAATTCATTATTCTTAGTCGACGTCAACATACCGATATAATAGTAGTCGTCTTTCTCATCTCTGTGCTCAAACTTCTTTTTCAAATCTTCCAAAAGCGTAACGATATTTTCTGTATTCCATTCAAACAATCTCTGATAGAGTGGAATTGTGTAGAGCATATTATCTTTTGCTATTTCATTAGGAGTATATTTCATCTGTTCAAGTTTTTAAATGATTCGACAACAATGTTTTGTTCTAACTTCCTAGCGATGTTGGATGCCTTCATGCGCATTGAGCGCATTATCGGAGTCATGTCCTGACGTACCGGATATGACAACTCTTTTGCGATATTTCTGGCCTCTGCAAGGAAGAATGTAGGCGAAGTAGCCTGATCGATTATCAATACCAATTCAGAATCTCCCGCATATTGTACTATAGAAGATTTTATAGCACGCGAACTTACATATCTATGCTGCAACAGGATTCTCATTATTACAACCAGTGCATCAGAAAGGTAATATGCACCAAATTTCAGGAAGTAACAGAATAATACACTTTCGATAATGTCTCTATACCATTGGTCACTACCTCCCTGCATTGCGCAATGAAGAACTGTATACTCTTCTGTCTTACTGAATGAACGGTACTTATTTATGTGCTGTTCTACATATGAGAAAAAGTGCGTACCTCCTTGAATAGGTTCATTGAAATAAAATCTTTCACCGAAGGGAGGGATTTCTTCGACAACAGGAGCCGCTTCATATTCACGCTTGATTCTATAATTGTCGGCACTGTCATCGCACACTTTCTTACGCATCCATCTCCTAAGTCGGTATATGTAAGTGTCCAAAGTCCTTACATAATCAGGAACGGTAGTTGAGTCAGTATCTTTTCTACCATCCTCTATCATTTTGTTCCAAACTTCCGCCGCATGTTTAGACTGCTGCTCAAAAGTTGAAGGGATATATCTGAGATGATGAGCTTTGAGAAGGTCATAGTCAGATAGTGCAATACCACGAGAGTTCTGATTGGAAAAAAAAGTGTATGCTAAATCAATGGATGTGTTTTGCAAAACGAGCACATTAAATTCCAACAGGCTCAACAATCTTTCCACTTTATCACGTATGTTTAAATGTCGTTGTACATACTCATGAATAAGATATTTGTTATACCTTACATATTCTATCGAACGTTTCGACGAGAACCTTTCTTCTAGCAAACTTGTTTTTATCCCCACTTCGGCAAGCAGCAATGCCAATGTCACAAGCCTCTGTTGCCCGTCTATTATATCATACCTGCCTCCATGCGAATGAAGAATAATTGTTCCTAAGCGATAAGGTGTTGCATTATTGGAACTGATATGCTCAAATACATCATTAAGCAGGCATTTAACATTATTCTCTTCCCAGCAATATATCCTTTGATAATTGGGAATGGTCAAGTGAAGTCGTGCTATATCGTCATATTTCTTTTCAAAAATATCTACCGTACAATCTTTAAGAGGAAGCTGTCTGTCACAACTTATAACTTTCTCGTCAAAAACAGGAATCTCTGATGTTACACTCCGAATAAGACTATCAAAGAGTTCTATCATATATGACATAGTCTGGTATAAGTCTTCGATTGTATTAATCTTACTCGAGTGTTGTCAGCGATAACCATAATTCCATTCCGACCATATAAGTTCATCGCTATTTTGAGTATTATTTATTAAACGATCTATTAAAAGTCCGTATTTCGTTTCCCAATCACCTTCGAAATGCAGTTCAACTCTGCCTTCCCATTTACCATCAATTCTATATTCATAATGCAAATTTTTATCATTATATGCATCAATATGAATCTGAATATAACGACTTGTCTGCCATGAGCCTGATGGACAATATGAAGTCACCTTATAATTAGGGAATTTTTGCTTGAGCATTTTTATACTCCAATTATTTATATATAACATAATATCATATTTTATTATTATAGTGAAAGCTATGAATCATTGCGCTCCGGAAAGTTGTCTATTGACCGCTTCGGAATCTATTGTTACGAAATCATGCATAATCAATCGTTTTTGTACAGGTTGTACATATCAGAAACCCATTCTTTCATTGTCATTCTTAAAGTTGCCGGAGAAATGACTTCTATCATAGCTCCTGCGCTAAGTAATCTCATTATAAAATCGAATGTCGGGGCAAGATATAACTCAAAGTCGGCATACTCACCGCTATCCTCTAATAGCTTTTGACTTTTATGTAGGGGAAGCGAACTCATATATGGAACATGATCACGGTAGGCTCTGATAACTATCCGTTCGGGCTTTATATTGCTATCGGATATAATTCCGTAATAATTTGAGAAATAACCCGAGGCAAAAAAATCTTTCGGGAGTTTGAATGTGTCCATTGTTATCTCCAAATTCTCAATTCGGTCAAGTCCGTAAATCCGGTAATCATCATAATGTATGTTGTGAGCCAAAACATACCAACGGTTTTCAAACAGCTTTACACAATAAGGCTCGATCGGAAACGTGTGGCTATTTAACTTGTTGAACCCGCAATAAGTGATTGTCACGACACGGTTTTCCCTCATTGCTTCAAGCAATGTTGTCAAGTGATCATGGGCAGACGGAATATTGCTGACAAGAATCCGGTCTTTCAGTGAAAGGTTCTCACTGATAAGGTTGCATACAGCAAACGAGTCGAGCATCCATTTTTTCAGTTCATCTTCATCTATGTCCTCCGGATTCTCTATATAATAAAGATAACCACCGGTTCTTTGACAAGAGATGATTATACCGAACTGACTGAAAATAGCATCTTTCCATCGGTTGAATGTAGCACGGCTCAAAGGCTTGTAATCACTTAAGTCTTTGTTACGCTCCCAACGGTCGGAAATCTCTTCCAAAGAAATCTTTCCCGCCTTGCGAATAGTATCTATCAGCCACGTGTATTTTTGAAGTTGTAACATATTCCTAATTTATTGGTTGCAATAAAGATAATAAAAACTTGTAGCATCCAATGCAACATCTCGGATAATACAACATAATTAACCCAATTATTTGATTATTAACTGAACTATACTGCTTTGTGATTGATAATCGGTCGCATAGCGCAGTCAATACTGACGATTTTACCGAAATTATTTCCGATGCCTTGCATTATTATTTGGATATTTCTCTGTGTAGCAAATTCAGGGCTGCTGCTCGGAGCCGGTGTCCTCCTTTGGAATCCAACAATAATTGGTAACCGGACTCGAAAACCAACGCCATATTGCCAAGCATATCGGCATCTCCTATAAGTTTGTCATGCACGGCGAACAAGGCATAGTTCTTTGTCCCGCACACTGCCTTATGACTGCTCTCGAATTCTGTAAAACGCCCGCAAACCGCTTCGTCAAGTGTATATTCAGTATTGCCGTCCTGCCTTTCTACAAAATAAGAATATGTCCCGAATCCTATCTTGTAACGTATAAGCTTCGCTATATTCATTGCCGGGTTGCAGATCACCTTTGTCGCGCATGGAGCATCTGCATAAAACACATAATATCCGCCCAATGAAGTTCCCATTAATAAGGATGGATTGAACTTACTGACAGTAGCATTAATCTTTTCCACCGATTCAAATGGATTCTCATTTACTTCAATTGCTATCCACTCATATTCAGAGAATATTTTACATACCATCCGGACTGTTGTCGATGTAGCACCGGAACCAAGTCCATGCACATAGATGGCAATAGGCTTTACATTGTTATCATTAATTAATGTCGTACACATATTAATATAGATTATTTCAATACATTGCAAAAGTATCCTCCTCATGTCTCACTTTTATATACAGCAATGTAATTTATCTCAGCTTGTATCGCAAATTGAGCCAGTAATCTTTTATCTTTGTTAGCAAAGAAAACATTCGAGATGAAAATATTGCATATTTCAGACACTCATGGCTGTCACAGACGGTTACATGATTTGCCACAAGTTGACATCGTCGTGCATTCGGGCGACTTTACCATGAACGGAAGCGAGCAGGAAGCATTAGACTTCCTGAACTGGTTCTGTAATCTTGATTATCCGCAAAAGGTATTCATTTGCGGCAATCACGATGACTGTCTATATGGTGCTACCATTGACGGACTTGATGGCAATGTGCATTACCTGTGTAATTCCGGAGTGGAAATTTGTGGCATAAAATTCTATGGCGTTTCAATGTTTATGCAGGACTGTATAACAGACCGTCAAACTAGGCATTATGCAAATATTCCTGAAAATACGGACATTCTCATTACCCATACGCCGCCTTTCGGCATCCTCGATTTTGACGACAATATCAATTACGGCTCGGAAGAACTCCTTAGTCGTATAACAATCGTCCAGCCCAGACTGCATCTTTTCGGACATATCCACGCTCAACATGGAATAAAAATCTTTAATGGAATAACCTTTTCTAATGGGGCGATAATGAATGCAGATTATTCCAATCTTGAAAAGCCGAATTTCATAGAGATTTAAACAATATAACAATGGAAACAACACTTTATTCTAAATTTTTAGATGACAAAGAAATTGCCTGCCAGATTTACGAAATGCTGGCAAATGACATTTTAGGCAAAGAACAATTGGAAAAGATAAAGTTGCGATATGATGACATGTACCGCAATTTCTTCAGTTATTCAAAAGAAGAAGCCGGGAAATTGATAAAATCGGGAACTGAAGCCTGTGTCTGGGAATTTAGTAAAGGAGTTGAACCATTCACTCCTAAGGGTTGGAACCGTTATTATGAAGACACTATTACCGTGCCTATACCAATAACCCATCCAGATTTCAAGGATTTGACTACACGCACAGAAAAACGTGGAGCAATAGGCCTTGACCTTCCTACATGGTTCAACATAAAAAATACTGACAAGCGGATTATGCTTGTGGCGCAAGATCCACTGCGAGACAATACATGGTATTCCGATGTTGACAATCCCGACGTTCCAGAAAAAACCGGGTGCAAAGAAAATTATATCTGCATAGACGCGTTGGTGGCTTCTCCGTTTGGACTGCATGGTAAAAGTTGGAGGGATAAAAAGAATGGAGGCGGCAGAATGGCATTGCTTGTTGAAAAACTTATTGAACACGGTAATGGCGTTTACCTTACCGACTGCAGGAAATATTTTGTATATGACCATAAGGAATCCGCCGAGTACTCCAAAAAGAAGAAAAACATATACAAGGCCATTCTGCAAAAAGAAATAGGAATTGTTAATCCGCAAAGAATAGTGGCTGTGGGCAATGAGGCATACGACTATTGTCATGAATTAATCGGTGACGATGCAAGATTGCTGCACGTTCCTCACATTTCAGGACTTGCCGCAAAAAAACAAAAGATCTTTTTCGAATTGGATGAAAATAAAAAAACTACTATAGAAGAACTTGTAGAAAGATATGCCAAATATATTATCTATTATCAGCGAAGGTAAATAACGGCAAAGAGATACTTTTAAATACGATTTTGCGGAGATGTATCGGTAAATGATACATCTCCGCAATACTTTTGTGCTGTAATCATAAAAGCAACATAAAGATGAAAGAAGCAAAGGCTGGGAAAATCGAAATTGTGACGGACAGACTTATAATCAGGACTCCCGGAGAGAAGGATGTCCATGATATTTTCGTTCTGATGAGTGACCGGGAAATAGCGGCAATCACTGGATTCAGACCAATGGGCACGCTTAGCGAGGCAGAAGGGAAAATTCGCAGGGATATGAATAGCGGACTAATGTTCTGTATTTCGGAAGAGGGTCTTCCGGAAAAGGTTCTCGGTGTTTTTGAAGTCACCCCACACAAGACAAATACCGTGTCGGGCGAAAAATGCAATTACGAGATATGTTATTTTCTTCATAAAGAGGCTCGTGGGAAAGGCTATATGACGGAAGTCGTGGAGAGGATGAAACGCTACTTGTTCGATGAACGGATGGCTGACTCGCTGACCATTGCTGTTCTGCCACGGAATGACGCCTCACGCAGAGTCGCCCTGAAAAGCGGCTTCACATACGAAGGTCTGGAAAGAAAATGCGGCATGAATTATCTTGATGAAGTTGTCGACCTTGAATACTATACCCTTTATAAGGAGGAATACCTCAATCCGAATGAAAAAATACATAAGGAAAAGCAGACCATCGCATCAAAGCAGAAATGGATTAATGATGGTGGCATTCTTTACCCTATTCCCGGCTACGCTTCGCTGCTCACTTCTCCCGGCAACGGAATATTTCGCATCTATGAAAACCCGCAGACAAAACGGCTTGGACTGGAGAAGATAGATGATACTTTCCGATTCGATTTCAAGATTTATAACCTTGACTGCGAAGATATTATGTCGAAAATCATAAAGACATGGTCTTCAGACCTGTTTAGAGAAAGCAACAAAAATCTCGGTGTGATTTTCAACGGTTTGAAAGGAACAGGCAAGACAATCGCTGCCAAACTGCTCTGTAATCGCATCGGACTGCCTGTAATTGTCATCTCGAAACCCGTTAACGGGATGTTGGAGTTTATACAATCGCTGCATTTTGAGAGTGCTATTCTTATTGATGAAGCCGAAAAAACTTTCCGTGAAGAACAGGAAGTTCTGCTCAAAATGATTGACGGAGTTTACAACGACATGCGGAAATTGTATATCCTGACCACCAACAAGCTATCAATTGACGAGAACCTTTTGGGACGTCCGGGGCGCATTCGTTACATCAAGGAGTTCTCCAATTTATCAGCAAAGGCTGTCAATGATGTTATCAATGACAATCTTAAAGACATATCTTTAAAAGAAGAAGTGTTGAAAGTAGTTGACAGTCTGGAAATTTCTACCATAGATATTCTGAAAGCCATTATAGACGAATGCAATATTATGGGGGCAGTTCCGTCAGATTCGACTTTGAACATTCCGAGGGCTAAATACAGAATGCAGATTATCAGTTTCGACAGTCTTGACTTGAAGTCTCATCAGGAACTGAAAGACTATATTAAAGAACATTTGAATTACAATGAAACGGTAGCTGGTTGGCTTCAGAAAGTTATCGGTACGGATGAAAGCAAGAAAAAGCCGAAAAAAAACATGGATTTGATAAATGAAATGTTTGATTGCGATGTGAATATAGAATGGCAGGCGACCTCATCGCTGGCTACATATATCGGCAAGCGAATCGGACATAAGACGGTCATTTCAGAACCAGACAGATACGGTTTCTTTACAGTCGAATACGATTGGGGCGATACGGAATTATGGTGTCTTTGCAATGAAATTGACATACCGTCACTTTATAGAGGAAACTTATAACCAAAATAGATAATATGAACAGCTGTATTTTAAGTAAGGAAGATATTCTTTGTATGCAGTACGCCGGGATGAAGCCATCGCGGATTATGAGTCCTAAACTTATGCCGGAAGAGTATGCAGAAGCATTTGAAGCATATATTGATAAAGCAGAAAGTGTTATGTCGATGCAAGAGGAGTATGGTGTCATTACATTGACCTTTCAAGATGACAATTTCCCTCGTTCGCTCAGGAAAATAGGAAACGATTGTCCGCCAATAATTCACTGCATAGGGGATTTGTCACTTCTTGATCCAACAGCCAATCGCATTACCGTCATCGGTGCACGCGCTGCTTCACCAATTGGATTGAGAAAAGCATACGAATTAGGAAATAAATATGCGAAAGAAGGTAATATTATAGTCAGTGGCCTTGCTTTGGGCTGTGACAAATCGGCGCATGAGGGTTGCCTCGATGCCGGAGGGCAGACAATAGCCATTGTCGCTTCCGGGCTGAACATCGTGCATCCGAAAGAGAACACCTCTCTCCAGCAACGGATTTTGGAAAGCGGTGGACTTATCCTGACTGAGCAACCTTTCGGCGTGAAAGCCAATCCTACAAGGCTTGTTGCACGGAACAGGTTGCAGGCAGCGTTGTCGAGTACTGTCATTTTAGCAGAATGTCCCGAACAGAGCGGAAGTATGCACACCATGCGTTTTGCACGCAAATATCACAAACGCTGCCTCGTGGTCTCATATCCGGAATACAGTAATAAAAATGCGGGTAATGAATTATTAATCAATTTGAACCTTGCAAGAAGTATCTGAAATATGAAGAAAGTCTTGATATTCCCGGCACCTTTTCTCACCCAAAAGACAACTGCGGACCAACAGAATGATTATATGTTTTCATTGCTGAAGGACGAAGTGGCTTTGGAAAGGATAGGTGATTTTATAGAAGTCAATACTTTGAATAAATCGGATTATTGCGAGGAAGTTCGCAGGATCATTGTAGAACAGAAACCGAACTGGGTAATTGCCTCAGGTGAATCGGCTACGGCTTGTATTAATCTTCACCAGCAAAAGAAAATTTTAATTAACCCCTTTGTGAAATGGGGCGATTTGAATAATGTCCCCGATTATGCCCGTCTGCATACATACGGTTTCTTTGGAGCATTGCCAGAACAAGAAAAAAGTTGTGAATTGTTTCAAGCCGTTTATCCTAATGCATCATGGTTTGTCAATGCTCTAAATTTGCAACTTATTGATATTAAAGATATTATTCGTGGTATAATAAATTCTATGATATGATTAGTCAAAACTTTATCGAAAGCAATTTCCCAAAAGGAAAATTGACATTAGTCGTTGGTCGTCCTAGTATCGGCAAAACCTCCTTTGCTATCTCGTTGGCAATTAGTATGGCTGAGCAAAATCAAAGAGTTATTTATTTCTCCCTTGAAATGACTAAGGAGCAACTTATTAAAAGGATAAGGCTCCAAAATGAACAAATAGCAATAGGGGAAAGTATTGTCATTGATGATATTTCTCAAACCAAACCGAGTTATGTTCGCAGTCAACTCGAAACCAAATCTATCGATTACATTCTAATTGATTACATCCAACTGATGGAAGCAGATAACCAAGAACTTTCTCGTGAAGAAATAGTGTCGTCGATTGTATGTGAACTAAAAAAATTGGCAATAGAGTTGGATGTTCCGATTATAGCTTTGAGCCAAACCTCTCGCAATGGTGATTTGGGAATCCGGTCTGGCATTTTGGCTGAAATCAATGTAGCTATTCTTTCCCGATCTAATTCATATCATCAGCTGATATACAAATCTTACATGGGGCACAATAGCTGCATTACGCATTTTTACTTTGATCATGACACAACAGAAGTCATTGACTATTATGGTGACTTTTTATCATTCAACGACCTTCTGATTCTTTTTGCATTAAATCGGCCAAACATAGATGTAAACATCAATATGCTGTTTGAGGCAAAGAAAAATCCTATAAAACATGCATTTCCTCATTTGAATACAATACTGCATAATACATACGGACTTTTTGTATTTCAGGAGCAATTGATGGATATAGCACAATTTATAGGAGGGTTTTCTGAAGAAGACAGCGACAAATTACGTCAGGTGATGGGCAAAAAATGTACAGATAAACTTGATGAAATGAAGCCTGATTTCATTCGCAACGCTGTCAAAAACGGATATACAAAGCAGCAAGCCAATAATTTATATCAATGGATGATTGATCGCTCGATATACCTTTTTAAACGGGCGTTTGCTGAAAAATGCATAAAAGAATGGTTAGAACACATGAACAGTTTATAATGATTATATGATAGTTACAGGACAATACACCTCGGCAGAAATATTTACCGAAAACATCGAAGAAACCGCCTTGCAGTGGGTAAGGGAACAATGCGACCATCCCGCTTTCGAGGGGGTAAGAATTGTGCAGATGCCCGATGTCCATGCAGGCAACGCTTGCAACGTAGGAACAGTGTACCGGATAGGGGCTTATCTTAATCCCGACCATGTGGGTGTTGACATTGGATGTACCATAACCATGCACAGATTGTCCTCCGTAGTCACACCGGAAGATTTTGCCTTACTTGACCACAAAATCCGTGAGGCTATCCCGACCGGTACGGAGATTTGTAAGAAAAACAGTCTAAACGAAAAGGAACTGTTTCGCTTTCTTGATTCGCAATACCGGAAAGCACGATCATCCGCTCCCGAACTGATTAACGAAGTGCCACGCATAGATGCCCGTTTCGTTTCGGACTTCTGTCGCAGGATAAAGCTTCAAGAAGCAATCTTTTATAAAAGTTTAGGCACTCTCGGTGGCGGCAATCACTTTATTGAATATGGAGAGGATGACAAGACGCAGGAAGGATGGCTCACAATACATTGTGGCTCCCGGAATGTGGGAGTAAAAGTTGCCAACCATTGGCACAACATTGCGCAGAATCCCAAGCGGGCACAATTTATCGGCTATCTGTGGGGCGATACGCTTAACGGATATCTTTCCGACATGATTGTGGCACAGGCGTATGCCCTATATAATCATCATATCATCCGTGACCGTATTTTTGCCATACTGAAGAAACTCTGCAAGGCAAAATGTGTGGAGTCTCTATTTACCACCCACAATTATATTTCTGTATGCGAAAACTATCCCATGCTGCGCAAAGGGGCAGTTGAAGCTGCAGAAGGAGAACGCTTTTGTCTGCCTTTCAACATGCGTGACGGCATTGCCATCTGTGTGGGCAAAGGGAATGCAGATTGGAACTGTTCCGCTCCGCATGGCGCCGGACGTGCCGTGTCGAGGAATGCAGCCAAGAAAAATATCGGAATGGACGATTTTGAGAAGTCCATGAACGGTATATTCTCTACATCCGTTTGTCCCGCTACACTTGACGAATCGCCACAGGCATATAAGCCAATGGACGAAATATTACGCTTAATTGAGCCGACAGCCGAAGTCATCGCGATGGTCAAACCCCGCTTAAACATCAAAGATATTCCCCAATGAAAAAGTATATACAACTTACTGCCGGACGTGGACCTGTGGAATGTGCACGCGCCGTTACGCTTGTCGCCCGTGAACTGCTGAAGGACTTCCCGGATGCGGAACTCGTGGAAAGTGAACCGCACAACACGGAACCGGACTGCTACATGTCGATGTTGTTTCTTGCCGAAACGGATGCAGCTAAAGAAAAGGAATGGAATGGTACTGTCCTTTGGCGTGCGACATCAAACCGTTACCGTCCCGGATATTCGCGCAAGAATTGGTTTGTCGGAGTGGAGTTTATCGAACCCGTTACACTTCCTGATGTATCCGACAAGGATATTGTGTACGAAACGATGCGCTCCGGCGGACATGGCGGGCAGAATGTCAATAAAGTGGAGACAGCTGTCCGCGCCACTCACCGGCCGACCGGGATTTCTGTCAAATGCAGCATCCAACGCTCACAGTCACAAAACAAGGAAACGGCACGTAGCCTGCTTCTTCTCAAATTGCAACAATTGAAAGACTCTGCCGCAACATCGTTCCGCTCGTCCAAATGGGGCAAGCATACTTCGCTTCTGCGTGGTAACCCCGTGAAAACATTCTCGGGAGCATTATGAATTGTCGTGGCAAATAAATATCAAACACCCAAAATTTGTGATTACAAGATTTTCCTTTTTACAGTCGTTTGAATTTATTATTTGCTGAACGCCCAAAGTATTATGGCAATGTAGCAAATACCTTGTGTGATTATCATGAACACGAGCCAACGACTGGAAAGCCAAATGCCTTCGTTATTCTGAAGGTGTTTGGCTAACTTTTTACTATGTTCTTCCAATAATTCCTTCTCGGTTTTGATATGGGCGGCGGTACATTGATGCACTTTCGCCAGTTCTTCGGTGCAGACTGTAGCACGGATGACAGTATTCTGTTCTGCTTTGACAATAGCTCGGCTGATGCCGTCCACGATATTGTCTGCGCTGTCCTTTGCTGCAACCAAGGCATTGAAAGCCGTCCGCTCCCGTTGGACAGTATGCTTCAAACTTCCGTGTATGTCGTGTAGTTCTTCTTTGAGGGCATTGATTTCTTTCATCAGATTGCGAAACTTGATTAGCTGGTAATTAACTTCTTGAAGCAGTCCTTCAAGTTCCTGCTTGTCCTGTTCCAACTCATCTTCAGGTGTATAATTGGCAAGCCGCTCACGGAGAGCAGCCGTATCGGGTTGTTTCATTGCATTGCTGTTTTTTTTAGGTTTGTCATTTACGTTTCATTCCGCCCTTTGGATGTCTGCCGATTCTGTTTGAAGCGGCCAGCGCACATCTACGGGCAAACTCAATCTCATCTTCTTTCGGGTCGCGTCCCCATTTCAAGTCTGACTGCGAACCGCCGCCACCTCCGCCTGATGACACCTCATAGGGCGATGTTATCAAAGTGAAGTAAGTCATCGCAAGATTTTGCAGAGCTTGCCAGTTGGCCAGTTCCCGGTAGTCAAATTCATCGTTGAAGAAGTCCAGCACCTCGTCCGGAAGATAACGCTTGTAGGTCTTGCCGTCATGCTCAAACTCCGTGGGCTGACAGTTCGGTTTGTAGGATGTGTAGTTCTCGAATACCGGATTGTTCTGCCGTATAACAGGCTGTGGCTTTTGTTTCGTAGCAGTGGAAACGGACGGTTTCGGTGTCGGTACAACAGACTGTTTGGTTGCCGGACGGACTTGTTGCGCCTTGTCTTCATGCAGTTTTTCCCATGTCTGTCTGATACGGGATGCGGTCAGGTTGCGGCCCTTTCCAAGTTCCGATGCCTTGAATTTCGTGTTGCCTTTGAGAAGCACATAACCACGAATGACATTTTTCTTGTCCTTGCGCAGATACAAGTCGTAGCCTTTGGCGGCAAGCCTTTCTCGGTAGCCATTCCATGACCATTCGTTAAGCTCGCGCAGAGCTTCCATGCAGTCGGCACTGACTTTGGGAATGTTGGTCTCGTGTATGTGCTGCGCCGTAGTCCATCCCCTTTGCCGGGCAATCATTTCCGCCGCCCGTTGTGCGCGTAAGTGTATGGCGTGGTCGTTATTGATGTTCCCGTCCTCGTCCACCCGGCTGACGATGGCATGAAGATGCGGTATGCCGCTGTTGGATTCCTCATGCAGCCATATGGAGGACTTGCTGCCCGATATGTTCGTCTGCGCTGAAACCACCTTGCCGTCCTTGTCGCGGATTTCCTGAATGTCGAAAGCGGCGGCGAAGTCTCTCCACAGTTCCTGCCAATCGTCCAAAGTGAAGTTTTCGGTATGCTCCATCGCCGGGCTTATCTCTATTCGTATAGCATTGTTCCTGATGTTCGGATGGTTCATTGTGGCAAACTTCATTTCCGTCCAAATACCCGATGCATCCATACCCTGCGGCATGAAGTTGTCACAAATATGGGTAATCCTTTCGGGATGCTTCTTGTTCCTCGATTCGCCCGACACGTACAGCATCGCTCTTATGCCGTGGGCTACGGCCTTTGCCTTGGCTATCATACGCCGTCCTCCTTCGCTTCTTCGTTTGTTGTCCCTGCAGGATAGCTGTTGGCCGTCTGTGCGGACTGCAAGAAGTCAGTGACACGGTCTGTGACATACGCCACTTTCTCGTACCAGTCAAGCATGGTCGGCTGGTGCCGGAAAAGTTTTATCTTCTCGTTGTCGGTCAATCCATGCAAGGCATTGGCGAAGTTCACCATGTCCGTCCTGCAAACCGCAAGCTGGCGCAATCCGTCCAGTTCCGCATCGGAGAGCCGCTGCCGTGGCTTGTAGCCGAGTGCCCTCGCACGAATGAAGTCGCTACGTGTCATGCTGCATTGGTTGGCGGAACTCTTGATTTGGGCAAGCTCCTGTTCAGTGACCTTGGTGACCACAACCTTGTCACGCCTTATAACGGGCTTCTCCTGCATGGATTGTCGTTGGGAAGTATCTTTATCATGTGCCATAACTAATGTCGCTAAAATAGTCGTTAAACGGTATCTACAAAGGGGATGGTGCGAGCCTGCGAGCGGCAAGAACAACAGCCTGAAAGGGTGTTGCGAGAGTGCCGGGGTGTTGCTGTCCGAAGGCGGTAATACCCCGGCATATCTCGCAACTCAACGCTGACGCTCCACGCCATTCCTCCCTTACGTTTGCCATTGGATTAGCAAACCACACCAGACAGTTTGCAGATTGGGGAACAACGGGAAAGCGGGAAATCTGCTTGTCAGCCCGTTTGCAGCCATTCAGAGCGGTACTATCCTTTCCCTTTGCTTGTGGATGAACGGATTGGAAACTACGCTGCCATCCTTTGCCATCCACTGCAACAGGCACGGGAATGTCATCACAGATGCAACCCTTGAACGGTAGGTGTCTATGAGTTCCAGCCTTTCCAGTTCGTCCAATAGGCGGCGTATGCGCTTCCTGCCCATGTTCCATTGGGTTGATAGCTGTTCCTCGGAATACTGCGCTTGACCGACTGAAAGCGTGAGCGGTCGGTGGAAACCTTTGGCTGTACCATCCGCAAGAGCCATCCTTGCCAAGAGGTCGCCAAACAATGTGAAGTTGCCGATTTCCCTGCCGTCATCATCGGTCGTTGTTCCGTGCAGCCATTGCAATGCACCTGCGGAAAAGATGAAAGTAAATGTTTCAATCCCTGTCGGGCGCAAGAAACAATATTTTTCCTTGTCCTTTGTATTTTCTTGCATCGTTTGATAAAAGTTATGGGAACGGAATATCGGAAAGTCCTATGGCCGTTTCCAGACATCCCATGCGTGAAAGTTTAACTTGTCCGTTCCTGTGTTATCCGATATTCCGTTCCAGTTTGACATCAGTTTCTGTTTCCATTAGCGACGGATTGCGATTGCAGGTGCCCTCGCGCATCCTCCACAGCCTTGAAGTCGGAAGAGATTTTCATCAGCGCGACACTGATGCGGCAAAGCTGGCTTATATCCACAAATCCCTTGACCGCCTCCATCAACTTTTGGGCACGTTCCTGACGGTGTTTCATGACGGCCTCGCTGCTTGTACCATTTTCTTTTGTGAGCCCGTGATTAAGGAAACGGTTGACTGCCAGCATATCGGTTGCCTCAATCGTTCCGATGTCGCCATTTCCCATGCCGTAACCCACCATCACACGGATGGAATCGGCTTCGTAAGGGGTGCAGTTGCGCAAGAACTCCAGAATGGTCTGTGCCTTTGCGCTGATGACGGGTCTGCTTTCTTTCTTCTTGGATTCCTTGTTCGTGGAATCAAAAGCCGCAGCATCCTTGATACCCGGCTCCATGTTCTTAGAGTTATCCATAACAGTTGTTTTATAAAAGATTGGTAAATCATTTGTTTTTCTCATGAGCCGCCAGATAGCGTGCTGCTTCGTTGTCTATTTCGTCCTGCGAATTCACCCGTACCCGTTTCATCCAAGCGTCAAGGTCTTCCTTGGCGAAGAAGCAAAGTTTTCCTCCCGGCTTATAGTAAGGGATTGCGCGGCGCATCATCATCTTATAGAGATAACTGGGTTTCAGTCCTAGGTATCGGGCCGCTTCGGTGGTGGTCATTAAATTGCGTTCACTTTCCATATCCATTCGTTTTATAATTGTTGCTTGTATCATTGAGAAACTAGAATCTGCTGTTTGTCAACCTATTGTTTTCTTCTGTTTCCGATGCAAAGTTAAGTTTGCCCCGAAGTGGCCCAATGGGGAGTGAATGGGGAAAGTGCATCAAAAGAAAATGCGTCATACCGCTGTGTATGAGCGATATAACACATAAATGCAATAAGAGTGTATTTTGCTGAATGGGGAAACGGCGGGCGGCTATGGGGTAGTATTCAGCCGCCTTGCATTTTCGATGGCTTTGTCAATGACTTTACGGAAATCCTGATTTTCTTTGGATGCCCCTTTAGCGCAGACATCACTGCGGTGTTTGTCATAGTAGGACTTGGATATGCCGCAATGTTTCAGAAATTCTTCCGCCCAAAGTTTGCCGCGTTCACGGGGTCGGATGGTCTGTGATACGGATAAAACCATATAGCAGACGCGCAGGTTCTCCTTCGGGCGGACGGTAACGGGGCGTGAAGTCGGCTTCAGGTTCATGAAATTCACGAAGTCGCTGCCCGACGCAAATTCAAATTGATAGTCATTGCACACTTCGTAAATGAACAGGCACAGGGCGAGGTCAACGGTGTCCATCCATGAGACCGTTTCCTTCAGCAGACTTGCACGGCTCATGGCTTGTCCTCCTTCATCTGGTTGATGTCAGACAGGATGCTTTCGGCGATTCCATGCAGGCGTTCCACCAACACATCAAGAAACATCGACTTGAAACAGTATACGCAGAAATACCTGCTGCGTTCCTGCTGCCACTCGTTATATAAATGGTCGGTTTGTGCATGAGCCGTGTCGTACTCCGCTTTCTTGGCATCGCATTCAACAGATAACTTCATGTATTCCTCCGAATCCAACGGCATGAAGTCCAGACGGTTGTTCAGTGCCGAATATTTGCGCCAGAGTTCAGTGGAGGCGGCTTTCGCTTCCTCGTACCGGAGTTCAAACGGTTTCAGATATTCTTCAAAAAGGGCTTCAAAGTTCACAGCCTGCAATGATGTTTTGTCTAGGGACAGATATGTTTCACTCTCCAAAAAAAGGGCGGAAGAAAATTTCAGAAGCTGTTCTGCGTCCTTCTCCGCCAATGATTCCGCTTCTTCTACAACCGTGTTCGTGTCACAGAAGTCCCGGTAAAACAGGGATAACAGCAAGGCTTGGGCAAAAGAGAATGCACCTTGCTCGCAAGTGGAGAGAAGCATGTTCACTTCGTGTAGCCGTTGTGAAATATTTGATAGCGTACAACTCATATTCATAGAAACATTGTCATATATGCCGGAAGATACAGTATGTCTTCTTCCTTACGCATATCTTTCGTATAAATCAGATATTTGTTTTTTATCCGGACTGAAAATTTTCTGCAAAAGGCATCCAAGGAAGCATGTGCCTTATAACCGGATGATTTCACTTCGATGGGACTTACCTTGTCGGCTTCGGCTATCAGAAAATCCACTTCGTAGTTATGTTTTCCGCTTTCTGTGGGAAATGTGTAATAGTACAACTCATGTCCGGCGGCTTTCAACATCTGGGCGATGACATTCTCATAGACATACCCTAAATCCGCACTCAGTTTGTCACTAAGAAGTTTATGATAAATCGTGTTGTCGGTGAATTTCTTGTCCCAAAACGCAAGAGTGACGAACAGCCCCGTGTCGCCAGCGAACATCTTGTATTTGTCCGGGGCTTGATGCAATGCCATTCCGGCACCCGGATCATTGGCATGATAAGCCATGTTGACCACCATTGATTCCTTGATTTCTGAAATGATTTCAGCCAGTTCGGAACTGCGTTTGCCATCTGTCGCGCTCCATGCCAGATACCTGTTGGCGTTACTTGTCAGCTGTGCCGGAATCTGATGGAACATCTTGGAAGCGTTGCCGGTCGGGTCTATTTTATTGAAATCATCTTCATACAATGTTATGATGGAACGTTTCACACTGTCTACCTTTTCAAGATTATTGGTGTCAAGGTAGGAAGCCACAGCCTGCGGCATACCGCCGATAAGCATATACAAGCGGAAATCACGCATCAACTTACGGTTCGTGGCATCACCCAAAGAAGTCCTGTTGTGGAAACAGCCTTGGAGCAAATTTATCGTTGCGGTATCTCCCAATGCCCACTTGAACTCTTCATAATCCATCGGATACATGTGAAGTTTGACTTCCTCGCTTGGGATAAGAATATCCTTGACGTTCTTGCGGATTGAAATCAGCGAACCTGTTTCAATATAATCATATCTTCCGTCTTTTACAAGATACTTGATGGCCTGCCTTGCTTTAGGCGCGAGTTGGACTTCATCGAAGATAATGACGGACTTGCGTTCTCTCAGTTCTATACCGTACTCCAATTGCAGCCGCATGAAAATACGGTTAAGGTCAGATACGTCATTGAACAAGTCGCGGATTTCGGAGGAACATGCGGCAAAATCCACCAATATATGAGTGTCATATTCGTTTGTCGCAAACTCTTCGGCAACGGTGGACTTACCGACACGCCTTGCGCCCTGTATCAGCACGGCTGTTCTGCCTTCATCTGTCCGCTTCCATCGCAGAAGTTCATCGTAAATTTTCCTTTTGAATATCATAAATTGACTTTTATTGTCGGCAAAGATAATACGCGCAACACTAATCTCAAAATGTATTCAGTTAAAAATGACATTAATCTCAATTTGTTTAAGTTTAATACATAAATCTCAAAATTATTATTGCACAATATCACAGTAATCTCGTTTTCTAAATGATTCTAAGGCTCTCTTGTTCTAATAACAGAATTAATCTTTGGCTTCCTCCTGCTCAAACATCTTGTCCACCATATCCACCGCTTCGATTTTCTTGCTGTCAACAATTTTGGCGTAAATTTGCGTAGTACGCACATCGGCGTGCCCCATCAACTTGCAAGTGGTATAAAGGTCGGCTCCCACAGTCATCATCATCGTTCCGAAGGTATGACGGCTTGTGTGATAGGTGATTTTCTTGTCAATGCCCGCCTTTTCCACCCATTGCCTGAGTATTTTGTTGGTGGTCATGCGTGACGGAAGTGTTGCAAAAACAAGAGTCTCATCGCTATCGTCCGCGTTTCGCTCGGGCAGCCATTTTACAGCACTTTGCGAGAGCGGCGTATAAATGGGCGTGGATGTCTTCTGTTGCACCTTGCCAATCATATACCTGCCGTCATTGCATATGATGTCTTTCCAACAAAGAGTTTCCATGTCGCTCAGGCGCAGCCCACAGTAACATGAGAACAGATAGGCCTGCTTGACAGTTTTGTTGCGGCATTCCGTAGCGATAAGAAGTTTCACCTCCTCAATAGTGAGGAACTGGCGTTTAGACTCTGGCTTCTTAACCCGCTCCGAAGCGGATAACAACATGAAAGGATTCTCGTCCAGCCACTCTGCTCTGACCGCAGCGTTCAAGGCTATGGAGAGTTGGGAGATATATCCTACGACTGAACCTTGTTCCAAAGTTTTCCCTTGCCTGCCTTTGTATGTATGCTGTATCCAGTCTATGAAGCCGAGAGCCCATGTCTTGTCGATGTTGCCCATTTTTGTGCCCTTGCCATATTGATTGATGACTTTGATGACACTTCTCAATTTTTCTATCTGCTTTATGCCTTTGCGCTCCTGAATGGCATAGAACTTTTCCAGCCAGTCGGCTAGTGTAAGTTTCTGCCACGCTGATTTGTTCTTTATTCCGGCTTTGGCGTTTGTAATGTCAATGATACGCTGCGATTTTATTGTTTCAACCGCCGCACGGGTGGCGCGGTTCTGCTCTCTTACCATTGCATTGATTTCCGGCAAATGATACATCTTCAAAAATTCATAACTACGCTTGCCATTCACATAGATGTCAAGGTAATATGATTCGGAACCGTCGGCAAGTCTCTTTGTGCGTACCCTTACAGGTTCTTTTAACTTGTTTGATTTCTTGTTTGCTGCCATATCTAAAATATTTTATCTATCAATGAAACCGCTTCCTCTTTTTTCTTGTCTATAATTTTGGCATAGATTTGTGTGGGACGCACATCGGCATGTCCCATCATCTTGCTTGCAGTATAAAGGTCAACTCCGGCAGTTATCAGCATCGTTCCATAAGTATGACGGCTCAAATGAAAATGCAGATGTTTGTCTAATCCGGCATCTTCCGCCCATTTCTGCAAATGCTTTCTGATAGTCGTATAGGAAGGCAAGGCAAATATGGGTGCATCCTGCTCTCTGCTTTCTGGGAGCCATGACAACGCTTTTGCGGGGAGTGGAAGCGATATGCGTTTGGAGTTTTTCTGCATTACCACTGATATGAAATGCCGTCCTCCATTGACGGATATGTCACTCCATCGCAATCCCATGACATCACCCACACGCAGACCGCAATAACAAGCGAACAGAAATGCCCGGCGTATGTTATCCTTCTTATATGGGGTATTTTCCAATTTGTTGATTTCTTCAAGCGTCAAAAACTCACGCTTGCCTTCCGGCTGCCGTATCTTCTCGTGGTCGCTCAACAATTTCCACGGGTTATTTTTTATATAGCCCTTTTGACATGCTCTTGACAGAATGATGCCGAGATACCAGAAATAGGAAAATGCGGTTGACTGTGCAATCACTTTCCCCTGCGGATTTAGGTATTCGGATTGCAGCCATACACCGTAATCAACACAGAATTTCTTGTCTATGTCACAAAGCCTCGAATTGGGGCGGAATAACTCGAAGTTGGTGCGGGATGCCCTTAATTTTAGGTGGCCGGAACGTCCGCGCTGTTTATATTCGTCTATCAACAGTTCTATGAAGTCGGACAGCAACACCTTGGACTTATCCTTCTCCGCTTCCTCCTGCGCCTTGCCATTAACCATATTCTCGGTTTTCGCAAGAATAATCTCTTCCGCTTGACGGAGTGTCCTTGCATTTTCGCGTTTTGCCTTGGCCGAAGTTTCCGGTACGAGGTATAACTTGAGAAACTCGTATTCATGCTTACCACCAACTGAATGGTCTATAAAAAGGGATTCACGGCCGTCCGCAAGTTTTCTTCTGCGTAGTTTGAATGGAGTTTTATCTACTTTTGTTTTCTTTCTTCTACCCATTGTGCTTCAGTTATTTGTACTCTGATGCAAAGATAGGAAATATCTTTGATGTAAGTATCAAAACAGGTAACAAAAACAAGTAGGATATAGTCAAATATAGAATTTAATTGAAGTATATGAGAAAAACGGATTAATTATACAATATATTGATATATAGGAATATACATTCTTTATTTGGTTAATGATTGGTTGTTTATTCCTTTTGATTATTGGTGTTTATCTTTTTCCCTTTATTTTGAACCCCACGGAACATTCTTCTCACTGCCGCCGGCACATCACTTATCCTGACCGCTGTCCGTAAATAAAATTATCCCGCAACGCTTGAACTGCGTTGCGGGATAACATGTCTAACTTATTTTTCACTATTCCATTAGGCGGGCTAAAAAGCCTTGAACAGGGTTGCGGGGCTTACTTGCGGGCCTGTACTTCGTACTTGCCTTGCAGCACTTCGAGTATGTAGCAGCCTTCGCCGCGCGTTACGGATTCCACGCCTTTCACCTTCTTGGCTTTCTTGCCGTTGACGGTAGGCTGTTCGTCGCTGTTGGAAGGTATGTATATCGTGGCATGTACGCCTACGGGCACTTCGGCCTTTATCGTTACGGTCGAGGCATTGTGCGAAACCTCGCTCGAAGCGCGGCCGTAAGGCGTCTGCTTTGCATAGTGCACGCGCTCCAGTTTGTCGGCCAGCGTGGGGCGTATGACGAGGTGGCGGTAACCCGGGTCGTTCTCGTCGGCATACACGCCGGCGCATGTGCGGTAGAACCAGGTGAGCGCGTTGCCGAGGAACGGGTGGTTATGCGACGATTGCCCGTCGTAGTACTCCCAGAAGGTCGTTGCCCCTTGGCGTATCCAGTTGCCGAACGAGGGGTAGTCGGTCTGGTTCATGGCATCGTAGGCCACGTTGTTCATTCCCATTTTGGCGAGCGTCTCGTAGAACAACCCCGTGCCTATGTAACCCGTATTCACATGGCTCTTGTACTTCTCCACAATCTCCTTGTGGAGCGTCTGCTTCATGAGGTCGAGCTTGCCGTCGGCCGCACCCATTACTATACCCATGAGGTTGCAACCGTAGTCACCGTAGCTTGCCTCGGCAGTGTTGAAGAACGCCTTGTCGAACGCTTTGGCGGTACGGTCGGCCAACTCGCGGTACTTCCGTTCGTCGTCGGTGCGACCCAATGCCTTGGCCATGCGGCTCATGCGGTCGGCGCACTGCCACAGGGTGTAAGTGTGTACCTTCTCGTTGGCTGGCACTTCGTATGCGGGCACCCAGTCGCCGAGATTGAGCCAGTAGTATTCCTTGCCGTCGCGAACATTGGCACGCTTCTGGTGCATTATGCCCTCGGGTGTAACCCATGTGAGCATGTAACCAATCTGTCGTTTGGCCGCGTCGTAGTTCTCGACGAGCACCTGCTTGTCGCCATAGTGCAGGTAATGCTCCCACGGCATTATGACCATTGCCGCGCCCCAGGGCACGCCGCCGCCGGCCATTATGCACCACGGTGCCGCGTTGGGAACGTAGCCGGTCTCCTTGTCCTGCGCGTCGCGCATGGTAGCAATCCAGTTGCGGAAGAATGCCGCCGCGTCGAAGTTGTGCATTACCGTTGTGCAAACGGCCTGGCCGTCGCCCGTGTAAGGAATCTTCTCACGGTGCGGGCAGTCGCTCTCCACGCCGCTGTGAATGTTGTCCTTTTCCGTGCGCTGCCATATCTTGTTTATCTTGTTGAACAGCTCGTTCGAACTCGAGAACTCACAATCCACGTCCATTGACGTGTACACCGCCTCGGCCGTGAGCATGTCGGCAGTAAGTTCAGCGCCTTTCACGGTTACCGTACGGAACACCTGCCAGGAAAATTTCGGAGTGTAGTCGATAGGCTCCGAATCCTTGAAAGTGTAGCTTACCTCTTTGGGATATTCGCTTTCGTATTTGATAGTCAGCTTTTGTCCTTCCGCGCCTTTCACTCCCTTGAAGTGCACCCAGCCGGAAATCACCTCGCCAAAGTCGACGGTGTAGCTACCGTCGTCGTTTTTCTTGAAACTTATCGGTTTGAATGTCTCCATTACCTTGTCGGCGGGAGTGTCGTGCGCGGTAAGCACTCCGCCCGGCGCATTGCGAAGGGCGACGTTCTTCCAACTGCTGTCGTCGAACGAAGGCTCGCACCAGCCCGGTATCTCCTTGCGTGCGTCGTAGTTCTCGCCTGCATAGAGGTCGCACGTCACGATGGCCGATTCGTGCGCTTTCCAGCTCTCGTCGCTTACAACCGTCTGGCGGCTGCCGTCGTTATAGGTTATCTCTATCTGGCAGATAAAGCGAGGCGAGCCGAAAGGACCTATTATAGACCCGCGGCTGTCGTAATATCCGCCGCCTATCATCGCACCCACGGCATTCTTGCCGCTCCTGAGCAGGTTGGTGATGTCGTACAGCAGGTACGACACTTGAAAACCGCTGGATTTCTCGTCAATGGATATATGCGGGTGGTGCTTCAAATCCGGCCTCGGGCCGTAGTTGGTGAAGTCGGGCACGAGAACGTCGTCACTTGGTTTTGTTCCGTTCACATAGAGTTCGAAATAACCGAGGCCCGTTACGTAGGCTTTGGCCGACTTGATTCCGTCCTTTACCTCGAATGCCTTGCGCAGCATGGGCACCGGCGACGGGTCGTGTACATCCTTGTTTTCCTTAATGGAATACTGCGGTTCTTCGCCCACCCAGGGAGCGCCTATCCATTTGGCCTTCCAGCTTTCGGGCGAAAGGCCAACGCTGAATTTCTGTACCTCGCTCCACTGCGACGCCTTGCCTTTGGAGTTCCACGTCATCACGCGCCAGTAATAGCTTTCGCCCTCTTTCAAAGGCTTGCCCTTATAGGGTATTAAATACGATTCGGGAGATTTTACTTTCTTGCTGTCCCATGCGTCGGATTCGCCTGCTTCGAGGGCCTCTACCGACGTTGCAACGCATATCCTGTAGGCTTTCTGCTTCTCGGCCTGTGTAGCCGCGTCGGCCTTGTTTATCCACGAAAAGCGCGGCACGGGTTTTTGTGCGCTTTCATTTTGCAATGCTGTGTTCTTGGCCAGACTCGCGTCGACAAGCACATCGCCGGGCCGGTGTTCTATCCTCAACGACACGGGCGTTATCTGCGCCTGCGCATACAGTGCCATTGCCACAGCCGGCAGAAGCACAAGTCTGCGTAAAAAGAGAGTTTTTTTCATTTCGTATTTTGTTTTATGTTATACGCGAATTAACCTTTTGCAAGGTGCATTTTGCAAAAATAAACTTTTATCCGGGAATAACGGCACACATAAGGATTTTGTTTTGAAACGGGAGCATTTTTGTGCCCTGCAACCTGCATTGAAGGACGTTCGCGGCGCATACGGGAGAGGAGCGTAGTTTTTTGTCTGCATTTTCGAGGCATGTTTCAATATAGTTTTCAGGGGGCAAAAAATAGGTCTGAGATATTTTAAAAT
>ERZ826146.220-NODE-220-length-69994-cov-6.034702_pt1 | contig 69994 bp, 67 predicted proteins | sample MGYA00519857_ERZ826146 | MGnify/ENA primary metagenome ERZ826146 (study PRJEB31778, sample SAMEA3449222) | human gut metagenome | biome: human gut; feature: human-associated habitat; material: faeces | place: United Kingdom | collected 2010/2012 ...
TGCGAAAGTGGGAGAGTAGGAGGCCGCCAACCTTTCAAGGGAGTTTGAGACGAAGAGTTTCAAACTCCCTTTTTTCGTTTGCAGATATCTGGTTCAACTTTACTCTGTATCCATATCTAGTTTCACGAATAGTGTGTCATAGGTAGTGTTCCAATTAGCTTGTACGTGTCAGGTGGCCGGCAGGCCGTCTTCAGAGTTTTTGTTAAAATTGTACGATTCTTACGGTATTACCATGCGCTGTTATGATGTGTACGAGGTCTTCTGCCTTTAAGTTGACAGTCGCTGTATTTTCGTTCGGATGTATGCCGATTATGTGCGGCGGAGCCATGAAATCCTCATCAAGGAACAGGCTAACCTTGCATCCGGTGTCGTTAAGGATTCCCAATGGTGATACCGCTCCGGGCTTAAGTCCCAGTATGCTTTTCAAATCTTCTTCTTTGGCGAGGCTGAGGTGCCGCGTGTCGTATTTTTGCTTGAAGGCCTTCAGGTCAATGCGCTTTTCACCTTTTACCGTAATTAGATAGTAATTTTGTTTCTTGTCGTCGCATACGAAGAGGTTTTTGGCGATATTTTCCGGATACGGCAACTGTATATCGGCAAGTTCTTCCATGTTGGATACGGCTTTGTGCTCCGTTGTTTCATAGTTAATGCCGTGGCCGTCCAAGTAATTGTATATGGTTTTTTTGTCAAATGTCATCTTACAGGTGTTTGGGTTGTATATAGTATGCTGCTTGCAAATGTAAGGATTTTGCAGCAATGGCGGTAGCCGTGCCGTCCGTGGCAGGCAAAGTAATACGCAAAACCGGGGCGGGAAAACGGGTATTTTCGGTGCTGAAAATTGAAAACTGGTTTTCAGCAGTTTTTACCCACGTGGGAGCAAATAAAAAATATGTCTGACATATTTTGAATTATGTCAGACATATTTTAAAATACAAGGCACATATTTTCTCTTTGCTCCGACGTATGGTTTATGTGCTGAAAATCAGTTTTCACTTTTTAGGGTAGGAAAAGGCCTTTTCCTGTACCGGGTTTTCTTTTGTTTAGGGCACAAAAAAACGCAACGCTTAAAGTTTTTGTAAACTTATAGTTCAATGAGAAAATAGTGTTTGCAAAAGGACTTTTACAGCTTGTCTTTAGTTTATAAGGCTGTTAATCTCGTCCATGAAGCGTTGGCCCAGCGCATTTGCTTCTTCAGCCGTATGCGCTTCGGTATAGACGCGTATAATAGGCTCAGTGTTGCTTTTGCGCAGGTGCACCCACTTGTCGGGAAAATCAATTTTCACTCCGTCTATTGTTGTAACATTGTCGCCTTGGTATTTGTCTTTTATCTTTTCGAGAACTGTATCCGGATTCGTACCGGGAGTCAGGTCTATACGGTTTTTTGCCATCTCGTAACACGGATACATGTCACGCATTTCGGATGTCTTTTTTCCCAACTTGGCCAAATACGTCAGTATTAAAGCAATGCCAACCAATGCGTCGCGTCCGTAATGTGCGGCAGGGTATATCACTCCGCCATTGCCTTCTCCTCCAATTATCGCGTTGGTATCTTTCATCGCTGTAACCACATTTACTTCGCCCACGGCGGCAGGAGTGTATTTGCAACCGTACTTTTCGGTAACGTCCCGCAATGCTCTTGTGGAAGAAAGGTTCGAAACAGTGTTTCCTGGAGTGTGTTGCAGGATATAGTCGGCCACTGTTACCAGCGTGTACTCTTCGCCATACATTTTTCCGTTTTCGTCAATTATGGCAAGACGGTCTACGTCCGGATCAACTACAAAGCCGATATTGAAATCGCCGTCGGCAACAAGTTTCATTATGTCGCCTAAGTTTTTGGCAAGCGGCTCCGGATTGTGTTTGAAATCACCTGTAGGCTCCAAATACAATCCTTTGTAGGATTCAACGCCTAACTGTTCAAGAAGTTTTGGAAGTATGATTCCTCCTACGCTGTTCACCGTATCGAGGGCAACGCGGAAATGTGCGTTTCTTATGGCGTCAACGTCGACAAGCTCTAACGACTTAACCAAATCGATGTGCTTTTGGTCATACGAATTATCTTCGCGATACGAACCCAAGTGGTCAACATCAGCATAGTCGTATATGCCTGATTCTGCAATCTTAACGACCTCTTCGGCTTCATCCTTATTTAGAAATTCGCCATTTTCGTTTAGCAACTTGAGTGCGTTCCATTGACGTGGGTTGTGGCTTGCTGTAAGTATTATGCCGCCATCGGCTTTTTCCATTGTTACAGCTAACTCTGTTGTGGGGGTAGAAGCCAGCCCAATATCAACCACATCATATCCCATGCCCATGAGCGTTCCGCATACAACCTTCGAAACCATCTGCCCGGAAATCCTGGCATCGCGGCCGACTACTATTTTATTTGAGCCGTTTGTTATGCTGCGTCGGCGCAACGTTGCATAGGCCGATACGGATTTTACAATATCAAGCGGGTTTAATGTGTCTCCCGGTTTACCGCCTATTGTCCCGCGAAACCCTGAAATACTTTTTATAAGAGTCATATTATTGTTAACGGTTTGTTACTCTAAACTTTTTTCTTATTACCACAGTACAGTTGAATGGCCCTGATGTGTAATCAACTGTACCGCCTTCGATACTTACTGTTGACGCCGAGGTGGTAGATTGCCCCGACGCATTATATTTTGCATTGAAAACCAAAGTGTATTGTCCTGGTGTGGACGGAGCTGTGAAAACACAAGTAGGATTGGACTTGTCATTGTCGTAAAACAGATTTTTGTTGCTTTCAATGTTCAAATCCTCTGTCGTTCCTTCAACACTCCATGAGTAGGAGGTGCGGTCGAGGAGTTTGCCTTTCTTGTATTGCACTGCGGTGGCCGTGATACGTTCGCCGGGAAATATTTCCTCAGGCGTGAAAGTTACATTCGAGAACTTCGGTGAAACCGATTTATACTCGTCGCCGTCCTCTGAACATGAGACAGAGAAGGTACTTGCAAACGCCAGTAAGGCAACGGCTAACAGATTGATAGATTTTTTCATTTTTTACATGGTGTTTAATTGGTTAACAAAGTTCGTAAAAAATGCGTTCATACATACAAAACAGTTGCAAAAAAATAATTTTGGCGCAGAAAATTAACTTAAAACAGCCGTTAAACAATTAAATTTTTACTCTGTAAAAATTTGCTGCAGACCTATGCCGAATAGCTAATAAAAGCACGGTATTCTTGCGTATTAAGCAATATAATGGTATCTTTGCACCTGATTAATTATGTAAATATGCGAAATAGTAACTCGGGTCTGTTTCTGGGCGTTGTAATCTCGTTGCTGTTATATTCATGCGGAGACTACAATAAAATAATGAAGGCTGATTACAGTTACCGCTACGAGGCTGCAAAACAATATTATGCAGACGGCCAATACACAAAAGCGGTAGTGCTCCTCCAAGATGTTATATCTGTTTTGAAAGGCACGGATAAAGGTGAGGAGTCATTATTCCTTTTGGGCATGAGTGCATACAAGGCTCGCGATTACGAAGCTTCCGGTAATTTTTTCAAAAAGTATTTCCAGACTTATACAAAAGGCTTGTATACAGAAGACGCACGTTACTATAACGCCATGTCATTATATAATAGCATACCGGAACCGAAACTCGACCAAACCGGAACATACGAAGCCGTTACGGCTTTTCAGAATCTTTTGGACTTGTATCCCACGGGAATATATGCTAAAGAATCCCAAGACAAGATATTCAAGTTGCAAGACAGATTGGTTGAAAAGGAATATCTGTCGGCTAAGACATATTTTGATCTCGGAAGTTATTTCGGAAACTGTTCATACGGAGGAAGCAATTACGAGGCATGTATTATTACGGCCGAAAACGCCTTGAGGGAATATCCTTATACATCTCGACGTGAAGAATTCGCGATAATGATTCTAAGAGCCAAATACCAGTTGGCCTTGCATAGCATAAAGGCAAAGGAATTGGAACGTATGGAAGCTACAACTGAAGAATATTATGCTTTTGCCAACGAATTTCCCGAGTCGAAATACTTGGATGAAGCAAAGGCTATATTTGATAATGCCACTAAAAGAACAAAAAAAATAACAAAAGAATAATTTAAGTTTAAAATGGATTACAGAAAAAGCGATGCGCCCGTAAATACTCAGACGCGCAACATCTTGGATTTTTGCAAAGGTACGGATAATATTTATGAAAGCGTTGTGATAATGTCGAAACGTGCAAATCAAATATCTGTTGCTATGAAAACCGACTTGCAAAAGAAATTGCAGGAGTTTGCTTCGGCAAATGAGAATCTTGATGAAGTGTTCGAAAACAGGGAGCAAATAGAAATTTCGCGTTATTATGAACGCTTGCCAAAACCGGCACTTATAGCGGAACAAGAATTTCTTGATGACAAATTGTATTACCGCAATCCTTTAAACGACAAGGAAGGAATCGTGTGACGACTCCTTCTTTGTATTTCTCTGTTATTTTAGCGGGAATGCTGGCTGGTCATTAATATGATCTGTACGTCCCGAAAGTAATATCAATCTGACTGTAAACCATGATTCAAAGAAAGCAAAGTCTTTTTCTTTTTGTTGCCGTTGTTTTGCTGCTGATAAGCATGTTTAGTGTGACAACAGTATTTACATCAGAAAGTGATAAAACGACTGTTGAATTTTCGAATTTCAGTTGTTCTACATATTTTGATGATGTAGAAAGCAAAACAATCATATCCAACGTACCGCAGGAAAATAAACAGCAAAATCCGGATGTTGTTGTAAAGTCAAATTATTTGTATTCGGTATTTGCAATAATGCTGTTTGTTTCTGCTGTTATATCCGTTGTGGCAATAATTCTTTTTAAAAATCGTGGAAAGCAAATGCGCTTGTGTAATTGGGCGGTTTTTGTTATTCTTATATATTATATAGCCCGTTATAGTTGTATAATATCAATTTCAAACAAGTTTGATTATACGTTTAATGTAAACGTATCCGATTTCCTTCCGCTTATAGCGTTAGTGCTCATTGTTATGGCGCGTATTGCTATAAATAAAGACGACAAACTGGTTAAGGCGGCTGATAGGATACGCTGACCCGATAAATATATTTAAATTTAGATACCATGTCACTTAATAAAGTAATGCTCATAGGTAATGTGGGGAGAGAACCCGAAGTGAGGTATGTAGACAACAACATGCCTGTGGCAAGAATCTCCTTGGCTACCTCTGAAAAGGCGTATACATTGAAAAACGGAACGCAAGTGCCGGAAAGAACGGAATGGCATAGAATTGTTGCCTGGAGGGATACTGCGCAATTTGTAGAAAAATTCGTACATACGGGCGATAAAATATTTGTAGAGGGACAATTACGTACCCGCGCATATAATGATAAAAACGGAATTCAGCGCAACGTAACCGAGATTATGGCCGAGAGGATAGAGCGATTGTCGCCTCGCGCAGTCCAAACCAACGAAGACAATACAAGCTTGCCGCAGAATGGCGAGCAAAAATTATAACGTTGTGTATGCCGCTTATTTTTAACAAGCGACAGCGTAGCGGCGGCACGCTTTTCTGCGTGTGGAAAATCAGCGAGAGTGAAGAAGCATTGCTTTCTTTGCTCTCGCCTTGTTTACAAACTTACTATATGCCGCAACTGAAAGCCATGCATTCGGATAAACGCAGGCTTGAATGGCTGGCGGTAAGAGTTGTGGCGCACAAAGTTGCAAACATAGACGGGCATATTATATACGACAGCCAGGGAATACCGGTTGTTGATTCACGTTCCCGGCACATCAGCATATCACATAGTGGTGATACGGTGTTTGTCGCATTTTCAGCGCGACGCATAGGGGTGGATGTGCAATATTACTCCGACAAGCTTTTAAAAGTGGCTGCTCATTTTATAAACGAGGAAGAACTCAACAACATAAATTCCGGCTTGTTGATAGATAAATCACAAGTAGACGGAATCTATTATAAAAACAACGGAACAACGCAAATTACCTCGAAAATTAAACGTGCGCATTTGCTGATTTGGGGAGCGAAAGAATCGATATATAAGTTGTGCGGTATTAAGGATTTGGACCTTAAGAATAGCGTGACAGTAGATGTTAGAGATGTATACCGATATGGCTGTGTTGCGGCTACCGTAAATCCGGACTATGTGAAAAACAATCCTGTAAAAAGCCGAAAAATAACAATAAAGTATATGTTCTCAGGCGATTGTGTGTATGTAGTAGCAGAAGATGATTAAACCAATGCGAATTAAAATTTCGAGATTTGCGATACGTTCTTTAGCTGGATTTAATTATATGCTGGTCGTATGTATGTAGTAAAGAACCGGTGAAAGGTGTCTATTTTTGTCTGTTATGATAAGGCTTGTAAATCAGAAGATTATATAATGCTGAGACTTCTGCGAAAATATGTCCGACATATTTTGAAATAGGTCAGACATATTTTAAAATACAAGGCACATATTTTAGAGAAGGTCGGACTTTATTTCTTTTTCTTACAACAACGTGTATGAAACGTTGTATTACTTTTTTATTACGTAAAAACACTTTTGATTTTCATAGTTATAATGGAAATCAAATAAAGCGACTTGTAAAAAATGACCCACACAATTTTTGAGATATTTAATTATTGCTTATTTTTGTAAACGATAAAAAATAACATAATACGATGAAAACAGGTTTAAATGCTTTATTGATAGCTTTTGTGCTATTCGTAGTTGTGCCGCATGCAAATGCGAAGACGTTCGAAAAGCGGACGATAACAAAAACTATGCTCAGGGATAAAATAAAAGGCGCTTGGGCGGGACAAACGATTGGTGTTTGCTTCGGCAGTTATACGGAATTCAAATATTTGGGCACGTACATTCCAGACAGCGTTAAAATAAAATGGCACGAAGGGTATGCCGCAGAACTTATGGATAATCTGCCGGGATTGTTCGATGATATTTACATGGATATTACATTTGTAGATGTAATAGAAAATGCCGGTATTGACGCCCCTGTCGATCTATTTGCTACGGCGTTCGCAAATGCTGAATATCCGTTGTGGCATGCCAACCAGGCAGCCCGTTACAATATTCTCAACGGAGTAGAGGAATCGGGGCATTGGCTTAACAATCCACACGCAGACGATATCGATTACCAGATAGAAGCTGATTTTGCCGGTATAATGTGCCCGGGTATGCCTAATTCCGCTTCCGCCATAAGCGACCGCATAGGTCACATTATGTGTTACGGAGACGGGTGGTACGGCGGCGTTTATATCGGTGCGATGTATTCTCTTGCTTTCGTATCAGACGATATTGAGTATATTGTAAACAATGCTCTTAAAACGATACCACAACAAAGCACTTTCTATAAATGTATATCTGATGTTATATCTTGGCATAAACAATTTCCCGACGACTGGAAAAAGACGTGGCATGAAATTCAGAACAAGTATGCGAATGAAAAGGGTTGTCCCGAAGGGGTATTCAGTCCTTTAGATATAGATGCAAAATTGAATGCCGCTTACGTGGTTTTGGGTTTATTATATGGAAATGGCGATTTTACTCAGACAATGGAAATTTCCACGCGTGCAGGCCAGGATTCGGATTGCAATCCGGCTTCGGCGGGAGGTGTTCTCGGTACAATGCTTGGCTATGATAAAATACCGGAATATTGGAAAAAAGGACTCAATGGTGCACACGACAAAAAGTTCAAATACACGCAGTACAGTTTGAATGACCTTTACAATGTCAGTTTTCGACATGCTTTGAATATGATAAAGTTAAACAATGGAAAGATACGGGAAAAGAATGTCCGCATACTCGTACAGGAGCCTGAGACTGTTCGTTTTGAGCAATGCTTTGAAGGATTGAAATTGGTAAAAAGAGAAGGTTGCGGGAAGGTTTTTGAAGATTCGTTATCATTCTCTTTTGAAGGAGCAGGCTTCGTATTAAGAGGAGTTGCCTTGAAAAAGGATGAGTCAAAGCCCGACGATACAACAAGAGCTAACTTGTACATAGATGGTAAATTCATAGAAGAGGCTTCTTTCCCAACAAGCTTTCATTCCCGCCGACATGATTTGTTTTGGAATTATACTTTGCCCGAAGGTAAACATAAGGTGGATATAAAAATACTTACTCGGCAATCGAATGTAAAACTGAGTGCATGGGATTATGTGGTATATTCAAAAGAATAGTTTATAGAAAAAGAAGTAATCATACTTTTGAAAAACCTGCTTGATGTGGCTAAACTGCCAAGTCAAGCAGGTTTTTTTGAGTTAAACCTTCTTGTTAGTTTAAGTTGGAATAGGACTTGTGCTGAATAAATGTATTGTGTTTTTAGCAAATAGTGATGTTTTGTGCGGTTTTTGGTGTTTATAATGTCAAAAGTATTATCTTTGCACTCAAAAACAGGAAATAAGTAATAAGTGGCCGAATTTGTTATGTAATAGACAATGAAAAGAGAAATTGAATTTACAAAAATGCAGGGTGCGGGTAATGACTATATATACGTAAATGCAAGTCGGTTTAAAATCGAAAACCCTTCAGAATTGGCTGTTAAGCTAAGCAAACCGCATACAGGCATAGGAAGCGACGGGTTGATACTAATAGATAAATCAGAAAAAGCGGATTTCAGCATGAGGATTTTCAACGCAGATGGCTCTGAAGCTATGATGTGCGGGAACGGAAGTCGTTGTGTCGGAAAATATGTGTATGAATACGGCTTGACAAAAAAGAGCCGGATAACCTTAGAAACAAAATCAGGCATAAAGACTTTGAATCTTAATATATCTTCAGGTAAGGTAAAATCCGTAAGCGTTGACATGGGGACACCAACTATACTTAACCTTTGCAACGACGTAGTGCCATTCATAAACCGCCAGATTACGGTGAACGACGTCACAATGTCAGGAACAGCTGTCTCGATGGGCAATCCACACCTCGTATTCTTTGTTGATGATGTGGAAAACACGGACGTTTCCATGTTAGGTCCGCTGTTTGAGTGCCATCCTTGGTTTCCTGACAGAACGAATGTTGAATTCGCACAAATTATTTCACACAATGAAATAAGGATGCGTGTGTGGGAGCGCGGTTCGGGTATTACTATGGCCTGCGGTACAGGAGCGTGTGCAACGTTGGTGGCGGCCAATGCGTGTAAGCTATGCGGGACAAACGCAAATATTATTTTGGATGGGGGAATTTTAAACATTGAAATAGATTCAAGCAATGGGACGGTTATAATGACGGGTCCTGCTGAAACGGTGTTTGAAGGTAAAATCAAAATATGAATAAATAAATCAGATATAAATAAAATGATTAAAGTTAATACGAATTTTGCACAGCTTCCGGAAAACTATTTGTTTGCAGAAATAGCCCATAAAGTGTCCGAGTACAAAGCCGTCCACCCTGATAAAAAGATAATAAGTTTGGGCATTGGTGATGTCACACGTCCTATAGTACCGGAAGTTATAAAAGCTATGCACAAGGCTGTTGACGATGAAGCAGACACACTTACATTTCATGGTTATGGCCCGGAACAGGGTTATGGATTCTTGCGTGAAGCCATAGCAAAAAATGATTATGCAGAACGTGGCATAGCAATATCTGCAGATGAAATTTTCATAAGCGATGGTGCAAAAAGTGATACGGGAAATATAGTGGATATTTTCGGTAAAGACAATATAATAGGGCTTACCGATCCGGTGTATCCTGTATATTTGGATAGTAATATAATGAGTGGTCATGCCGGAACTGTCATCGCAGGCAATTGGAGTAACATCGTCATGTTGCCTTGCACAGAACAAAATGGTTTCGCCCCTGAAATGCCGAATAAAAAAGTAGACCTTATATATTTATGCTATCCAAACAATCCTACAGGAACAACGTTGACGAAATGGCAGTTGACCGGTTGGGTTAATTACGCTTTAGCCAATAAATCAATAATATTATTCGACGCGGCATACGAAGCCTTTATAACAGATGACACGCCACATTCCATATACGAAATAGATGGAGCAAAAGATTGTGCAATAGAATTTAGAAGCTTCTCTAAAACCGCAGGATTCACAGGCGTGCGTTTAGGATATACTGTCGTTCCAGAAAATTTGAAAGTTCAAATTTCAAAAAATGAAAGTATTTCGCTAAACCATATTTGGCGGCGTAGGCAAACAACTAAGTTCAACGGCGCTTCGTATATATCCCAACGCGCAGCAGAAGCTATTTACAGTCACGCTGGTCGCAAACAGATAATGGATAATATCAGTTATTATCATCAAAACGCCCGTATAATGAAAAAGGAACTTACAGCTTTTGGCTTGAAAGTATACGGAGGTGTAAATTCGCCTTATTTGTGGGTGAAGATCCCTAAAGGAGAAACTTCATGGTCGTTTTTCGAAAAACTTTTGAGTGAGGCTGCATTAGTTACGACGCCCGGTGTGGGATTTGGATCTTGTGGTGAAGGGTTTATAAGAATAACTGCTTTTGGAGAACAAGATGATACTGTAGAAGCAATGAACAGAATAAAAAAAGTCCTATAATGCAATAAAAGCATGTAAAGAATTTTGCAATCACCGGGACATAAAATCTCACTAACAATAATATGAATAAATATTTTTAAACACAAAATATCTGCATTTAAGGTTATAATAGTACCTTTGTATTCTCAAAGGGTAAATAACTTGATTAAACTATGAGTAATAAAAAAGGCGTGATGGATTCAGCCGCCGACAATATAAGGGTGCTGACTGCAGCTATGGTAGAGCGTGCACGTTCCGGACACCCGGGCGGTGCTATGGGAGGAGCAGATTTTATAAACGTGCTTTATTCGGAGTTTTTGGTTTATGATCCGGACAACCCATTGTGGGAATGCCGTGATAGATTCTTCTTGGATCCGGGGCATGAAAGCGCAATGCTTTATTCCGTGCTAATGCTTTCAGGAAAATATACCATGGAGGAATTAAAGCAATTCCGCCAATGGAAATCACCCACGCCAGGTCATCCCGAACTTAACCAGCTTCGTGGAATAGAAAATACATCAGGTCCTTTAGGGCAAGGACATACATATGCCGTTGGTGCCGCTATCGCTGCAAAGTTCTTGGCAGCGCATACGGGTAATAAATCATTTGAAAAAGAAAAGATTTATACGTATATTTCTGATGGTGGCATACAGGAAGAAATTTCCCAAGGTGCAGGCCGTATAGCAGGGCATTTAGGATTAGACAATCTAATCATGTTCTTTGATTCGAATGACATTCAACTTTCGACGGAATGCTCCGATGTTATCTCGGAAGATACGGCAATGAAGTACCGTTCTTGGAATTGGAACGTTATAGAGATAGACGGAAACGATTGCGAAGCTATACGCGGAGCACTACTTGCTGCACATGAAGAAAAAGAACGTCCTACTTTGATTATAGGAAAATGTATAATGGGCAAAGGGTGCAGGCGTGCAGACGGTTCTTCTTACGAACATGATTGTGGTACACATGGTGCACCGTTGGGAAATGGTGCATATGTAAATACAATAAAAAATCTAGGTGCTGACCCTGAAAATCCTTTTATAGTAAGGCCGGAAGTTGCTGAACTGTATGAGCAACGCAGGAACGAACTAAAAAGAATAGTAGCCCAGCGTCACAAGGAAGAAAAAGAGTGGGCTGAAGCAAATCCGGAAAAAGCAAAAAAACAATCCGATTGGTTTGCAAAACGTTTACCCGAAATAGATTGGGAGACAATAGAGCATAAGCCAAACGCTGCAACAAGAGCCGGGTCACAGACAATCCTTAAACGGCTATCTGAACGTGTTGAAAATATGATATGCTCTTCGGCCGATTTGTGCAATTCCGACAAGACGGACGGTTTCCTTTATGGTACACAAAACTTGAAAAAAGGAGATTTTTCCGGGAAGTTCTTGCAGGCAGGTGTTAGTGAGCTCACTATGGCTTGTTGCTGTATAGGAATTTCGCTGCACGGCGGAGTGTGGGCTGCAATGGGAACATTCTTCGTGTTCTCTGATTATATGAAGCCGGCAATACGTATGGCAGCTCTTATGGAATTGCCGGTTAAGTTCATTTGGACGCACGATGCTTTCAGAGTGGGAGAGGACGGGCCGACCCATGAGCCGGTAGAACAAGAGGCACAAATACGCTTGATGGAGAAACTGAAAAATCATAGCGGTAAAAATTCATTACTTGTCCTTCGCCCCAGCGACGTGCATGCTACTACAGTATGCTGGCAAATGGCAATGGAAAACGATGATACGCCAACAGCTCTTATTTTTTCGCGTCAGAATGTTTTCGACCTTCCCAAAGGAACAAATTATAAATTAGGACGAAAAGGCGCATATTTGGTAAAAGAAGTAGAAAATCCCGCATGTATTGCAGTGGCGTCTGGCTCAGAAGTCTCAACGCTGGTAAGTGCCTCAGAAATACTCCAGGCACAAGGCATTAATATAAATGTTGTAAGTTGTCCGAGCGAAGGTCTGTTTTTCAATCAGCCCGAAGAGTACCGGGAAAAGATTCTTCCGCGCAATGCAAAGATTTTCGGACTTACTGCAGGGTTGCCCGTAACAATTCAGTCTTTGGTAGGAAACAACGGATATGTGCATGGGTTGGACATGTTCGGTTTCAGTGCCCCCTACAAAGTTTTGGATGAAAAATTAGGCTTCACACCCGAATATGTAGCCGAAGAAATTAAACAATATATCAATAAAAAATGATAGCAAAGATAGGATTAGCGTCCGACCATGCCGGCTATACTTTAAAACAGCATGTAAAGCAATATTTGAAAAGTAAGGGATGGGAATATGAGGACTTCGGCTGTTTGTCGGAAGAATCTTGTGATTACCCTGATTATGCACATGCGTTAGGCAAAGCTGTTGATGAAGGTGTAATATCAAAAGGTATTGCTATTTGTGGAACAGGTGAAGGCATGGCAATGACATTAAACAAGCATTCAAAAGTACGTGCCGCATTATGCTGGTCTCCCGAAATAGCACACATGACTCGTCTGCATAATGATTCGAATATACTTGTCATGCCTGGACGGTATATTGATGAAAAGCAAGCAGATTCGATTATGGACGAATACTTTTCAACAGAATTTGAAGGTGGAAGGCATGCAAGACGCATAAATAAAATTCCTCTTTAAAGAATCGGATTTGTAGAGCTAAGTTTACGGAGAAAACATCTCTGAGATATTTCAAAATATGTCTGACCTATTTTAAAATAGGTCAGACATATTTTTTCTAACTTCTGTATGGGGTGAGAACCGAGTCTTAATTTTTTGGATAAATGTTTATAAAGGCAACGGTTCGAATCGGGGAGCAGTAAAAGCAAATGTAAGTAATCTCATAACTATGCTTACCTGCATTTTTTATTGGTATAATATTATTACTTATTACTTTTCAGCCAAGTCCATTTATGCCAGATGTATTCCAGCGGTCCTTGTTTGTGGCTCGATAGCCACCATTTGCATATCCGCACTTGTACTGTCAGTATTAACAAGGCAACAATCAGACTCATAGTATAGCCGCAGTGTGGAGCAAGGTGCAAGCCAAACGGGAAAAACACAAGTCCGCCTATAATTGATTGTGAAATATAGTTGGTAAGGCTCATCTTGCCGTAATATCGTAAATTCGTCACGGTTTTTTTAAACTTATCGTTTTGGTAAAGCAGTACAAACGAGGAAATCAAAACCAACGTAAATGCCAACTTCTGCCACATGTCTAATACTGTGCCAACGGTTTTTTGTGTGAAATCACTGCTTCCCATTACAAGTTCCATAATAGTGTATAACGGTGCGAAAGCTACCGACGATACAACGAGGGTCGTAATCCAAAAGCGATTGCTTTTTTCAGAGAATATGAATAATTGCTTTCGTCCAAGGTAGAAGCCAAGCAAAAACAGTCCGGCAGTTTGTATGAAGCGCCCTGCGCCGATAGCCCAAAACAGGCTGGCTTTCTGGCCGAGCGTAACGTTGTTTGATAGAAAATACCAGAGGTCTCCAGATTTTGTGTATTCAGCAACAAAACGGAACATCTCGTTTACTTTAAGGTCAGGTATTTGATGGGCCGGGTTTATTAGTTTTGCTATATAGTGGAACCATTCCACCGGTTGCAGCAAGAAGAATATTGAAAGAATTATAATTGCCTTGTCGCTCCAGTTTCGCGTAAGGAACAGCACCAGGCTCACAATGGAAAACAATAGAAGCACATCGCCCGCGGGGTAGAATAGTGCGTTAAGCGAGGCGAAGCCTACAAGCAGCACCATGCGCCATAGGAAGCGGTAGCCGAAGTCCTTTCCTTTTTTCTTTTGGTTGTTTGTTTGTATGTAAAAAGTGAATCCGAACAAAAGAGCAAATATTGCGTATGCCTTGCCTGCAAAAAGGCAAAACACGGTATTGCCCACGCCACGGTCGAGAGCGTTCAGCCAGGACGGAGAGTCGGTGGGATAATACATGTAGTGGAAGTGTTCTATGCAGTGAACCAAAATTATAGCCATTACGGCAAAACCGCGTAATGCGTCTACTACTTCTATGCGAGGGGGCTTTTCATAAACCGGTTTCATTTATCCTGACTTCTTGTTTTTTATTTCAACTTAAAAAATATCTGCTCTCCGTGCCGGGAGAGTAACGCAAATTTTGGCGAAAATACGAAAAAAAGCAAAATTCCAAGTAAAATATTGCCATTATGTTTATATGCCGTAGTGTAAACGTGCCAGCCTTTTGTTGCGATTTGTGCATATTCGTATGGTTGCGGCTGAATATTCTGCTTTGTTTAAGTAAAAAGTAATAAAACTACCGTTTAAATTCTCGATATTTAAAAGTAATGTATTACTTTAGCATGTTATTTAATAAATAATTTATGTGACATGAAAAAAGCGGTATTTTTGTTAACATTGGGTCTTTGCGCTTGCGCAGGAAACAGTGAGCCCGACATCCGCGGGAGTTGGATTGAAGTTTTGCCAGAAGGCGTGCCGTTTGTGCAAGGTATGAACCTTAAAGAAGACGGAACAGCCGAATCGATAGGTATGGCTACGTTGAAGTATAACAAATGGACGTATGAAGGTGACAAATTAATTTTGGATGGTGAAAGTATCGGTAACGGGCAGACAATAAGTTTTTCTGACACGATGACTGTTGTCGGTGTTAAAAATGATACTCTTACCGTAAAACGCGGAGAAGAAACCGTGTTTTATGTACGTAAGGCAGAGCAAGGCAAATAAGTAAGGCTGACATTATATAACGCCAATAATCGTTGGAAGATGTTTGCCTTTCGAAAATAAGTTCGCTTAAGACAAAGTTGAAAGTAAGTGACACTGGGTCATTCAGGATATAAAAACTCATGTGTGTTTTTGGATAAAAACGAATCCAGTGTGCGACGCGTGAAAACTTTGAATTAATGCGTCTTTCCAAGGTAAGGACTTCTTGAAAAATATCTCTGAGATATTTCAAAATATGTCTGACATAATTCAAAATAGGTCAGACATATTTTTTGCGCCCTAATAATGAGGATGAAAACTAAACTATTGAAGGCAGACAAAACAGGACAAGTGCTTGCGGATGTACAGTATAGGAAAATTTTCCGACGTTGGACTGCAGTGAATGACTATTGTAGAATCAGTAAAAAAGGTACAAACATCTATATTTTTGTTACAGCGTGAAGCTGTTATAGTTTATAACTTTGCGATACAATAGAAGGTTAATAATAAAATCAAACCAAGCAATGAAAAAGGTTATATTAATGTCAATATTCAGTATTTTAACTTTTAATGTTATGGCACAAGAAAAAGTAAAACAAACAGCAGGACGTGACCAATTGGGTGAATTTGCCCCGAAATTTGCCGAGTTAAACGATGATGTGTTGTTCGGTGAAGTTTGGAGCCGTACTGATAAATTAGGTCTTCGCGACCGCAGCTTGGTTACCATTACTTCTCTGATTAGCCAGGGTATTACCGATAGCTCTCTGAAGTTTCACCTTCAATCGGCTAAAAATAATGGCATAACCAGGACTGAGATAGCAGAAATAATTACGCACATAGGCTTTTATGCCGGCTGGCCGAAAGCGTGGGCGGCATTCAGGTTGGCAAAAGAGGTATGGACGGAAGATGTTTCAGGTAATGACGCCAAGGCGGAGTTCCAACGTGAAATGATATTCCCGATAGGCGACCCGAATACGGCATACGCACAATATTTTATAGGAAACAGCTATCTTGCGCCCATTTCACGCGAGCAGGTGTATGTGTCAAACGTGACGTTCGAGCCGCGTTGCCGTAACAACTGGCACATTCACCGTGCCAAAAAAGGCGGCGGCCAAATGCTCATAGGAGTTGCGGGCAAAGGCTGGTATCAGGAAGAAGGGAAACCTGCCGTAGAAATTCTTCCTGGTACGGTAATACACATTCCAGCAAACGTAAAACATTGGCACGGAGCTGCTGCCGACAGTTGGTTCGCACATCTGGCGTTTGAAGTGCCGGGAGAGGAAACATCTAACGAATGGCTCGAGCCTGTAAGTGATAAGGAATACGACAAACTTGCAAAATAAATTGAAATGAGAAAAACAATATTGGCCATGCTGTGCATGGCAGTTGCGGGCACTACATCATGCGCGCAGCAAAAACAGAGTAAAAACGCCGAGCAAGGAAATAAAGTCTTGGTGGCTTATTTCTCGGCAACGGGAAATACCGCCAAAGCTGCAAAGTCTTTGCAGGGAGCCACTAACGGGGAACTTTACGCCATTACGCCCGAAGAACCGTACACCGACGCAGACCTCGACTGGAACGACAAGGAATCCCGGAGCTCAGTGGAAATGCACGACCCCGAATCACGTCCTGCCATTAAAGGAAAAATACAGGACATCGGAGAAAACAATGTGCTTTTCCTCGGCTATCCTATTTGGTGGGACGCGGCACCGCGCATAATAAATACGTTCATAGAAGCGCATGAGCTGAAAGGCATTAAGATAATACCCTTTGCCACGTCGGGCGGCAGCGACATATCTAACAGCGTTAAGGCTCTGAAGAAAACTTACCCGGAGCTCGATTGGGAAGAGGGCAAACTGATGAACGGAATGGACGACGTAGATATAACCAAATGGGTTTACGAACTTGGATATTACGGTTGGTAACAAACCGTTTTTATAAACAAGAAAAGGTGAGAGGACTTTTTTACTCTCATCTTTTTTTCGTTTCTGTTATTTTGTGTTACATTTGTAAAACAGTAACAACGATAGTTTTTACCTAATATACATCTTTTTATGGAACGAATCAGAAGTATTATTCTTATGGCAGTTATGGCGCTGGCTTTTCAACCATCCCATGCGCAACAGGCCTTTAGCGATAAGGTGCAATACGGGCGTTATGCCAAAGCAAACGCAGAGTTGAAAGAGAGCCCGCGCGCTGTGTTCATGGGCAACTCCATAACCGAAGGGTGGGTAACAGGCAGCCCCGGCTTTTGGAATGAACACCCCGATTTTGCTGGGCGCGGGATAAGCGGGCAAACGTCGCTCGAAATGTTGTGCCGTTTCCGCCAGGATGTTATCGAACTACACCCGAAAGTTGTATGTATTCTTGCGGGAACGAACGACATTGCGCAGAACGATGGCTATATAGCTCACGAAAATATCCTTGACAACATAATATCCATGGTTGAGTTGGCTCGGGCAAACGATATTAAGGTTGCAGTATGCTCGGTTCTGCCCTGCGACAAGTTCTCGTGGCGTCCCGAAATACAACCAGCCGGTAAAGTTGTACAACTGAATAACATGCTGAAAAATTACGTTGATACAAAGAAAGATAAAAAAGTGGTTTACGTGGATTATTACCAAGCTCTCCACAACGGAAACGGCGGCATGAAAGCCGAATACACAACCGACCATTGCCACCTCACTCCTGCCGGGTATAAAGTAATCGAGTCAATTATCGTTCCGGTTATAGAAAAGTTGGCAAAGTAGGCTTGAAGATTATTAGATTAAAACAATAAAAGGAAGCTATTAGGCTTCCTTTTATGTGACTCGGAAGGGATTCGAACCCTTGACCCACAGATTAGAAATCTGTTGCTCTATCCAGCTGAGCTACCAAGCCTTTAAAGTACAGCGCCGGTCTGTTATAACCGGACACTGTTACTTTTGTTGCGCGAATTTACACTTTTCTTTTTTATTATCAACGTTTCGCGATGTAAAATCTTTAGCAATGCTATGCTTGCAGTTTATTTTGGCTGTTTTCGCATAGCAAAAGCAGTTGCTAATGCTTCTTTTTAGTATGCAAATAAAGGATACTTTGACATTATTTCAATAACGTCGTTCTTTACTTCGTTGATAACTTTTTCGTCTTCCGGAGAATTCAGAACTTTTTCTATAAGCCCTGCAATCGTAACCATCAAATCTTCTTTTGCCCCGCGTGTTGTTATAGCTGGAGTTCCAAGGCGTATTCCTGATGTTTGGAAAGCACTACGTGAGTCGTAAGGTACCATATTTTTGTTTACGGTTATGTTTGACGCAACTAATGCATTCTCGGCTTGTTTTCCTGTCAAATCTGGATATTTGGAGCGAAGATCTACCAGCATTGAGTGGTTGTCGGTTCCGCCGCTCACGATGTCGAATCCTCGGTTAATAAGTTCTTCGGCCAGGCGTGCTGCGTTTTTCTTTACTTGCATGGCGTATTCCTTGAACTCGGGTTGTAAAGCCTCTTCAAATGCAACAGCTTTGGAAGCTATGACATGTTCGAGTGGTCCACCTTGTGTTCCGGGGAATACTGCGCTGTTCAGTATCTGGCTCATCATTTTTGCTTCTCCCTTTTTGTTTGTCAATCCCCAGGGATTTGCAAAATCTTTACCCATCAGGATAATACCGCCACGTGGTCCACGAAGTGTTTTATGCGTTGTAGATGTAACGATATGTGCGTATTCAAGAGGATTGTTCAGCAGGCCTGCTGCTATAAGGCCCGCAGGGTGAGCCATGTCAATCATCAATAGTGCACCGACCTTATCTGCTATTTCGCGCATGCGCTTGTAGTCCCAATCCCTTGAGTATGCCGAGCCACCGCCGATAATGAGTTTCGGCTTGCATTCCAGGGCTTTCTTTTCCATATCGTCGTAATCTACACGCCCTGTTTCTTTGTTTATGTTATAGCCGACGGGATTGTATATTATTCCGGACGTATTTACCTTTGAACCGTGTGAGAGGTGTCCGCCTTGGTCGAGGTTCAGTCCCATGAAAGTATCTCCGGCCTTAAGCACTGCCAATAATACAGCCGCATTTGCTTGTGCGCCGGAGTGTGGCTGTACGTTCGCATATTCTGCGCCGAACAGTTTTTTTACTCTCTCTATTGCAAGTGTTTCTACCTGGTCTACTACCTGGCAACCTCCGTAGTAACGGTGACCGGGATAGCCTTCTGCGTATTTGTTCGTGAGGTAAGACCCCATAGCTTCCATTACCTGTGGACTTACAAAGTTTTCCGATGCAATAAGTTCCATGCCTTCCAACTGGCGTTTGTGCTCGGCTTCAATAAGGTTGAAAATTTGGTCGTCTCTTTTCATTTGATTTGTATTTGTTGATTGATATTTTTCGTTGCTATCCTGTATCCCGAGGTTATCTTATTAGTTTTTCTGGGTCTATAATCTGATTCTTCTCGCAATAAAGGCAGCGTATTATTCCTTTTTGCTTGTCTATTATTTTAAAGCGTGTTGTCATCGGTTCGTTATTGGTAATGCATTTCGGGTTTGCGCATTTTATGATACCGTTTAACTCATCGGGCATTTCAACTTTGTATTTTTCGATGATTTCGTATTCTTTTATTATGTTTAGCGTAACATTCGGGGCAAGAACTGAAAGTTGGTTAAGTTCCTCGCTCGAAAAATACTTGTCGGAAACCTTTATTATGCTTTTCTTTCCTATTTTTTCGCTGTTTAGGTTGAAGCCGATGATAATACGGTTTTTCAATTTGTCGAGATGAAGTAATGACACGACTGCAAAGAGTTTGTCCGAGGGTATATGGTCGATTACCGTACCATTTTTCAGCGCACGTACAAACATTTCTCCTTTGTTGTTTTTCTTACACATGACTATGGCTTTTATATCAGTCGATTATTGTTTTGTCGTTACGTATGTCGTCAAGATTGTAACCCATTGCGTAGCTTATCAGTGCTTCGCGCGTGTAAAGCCCGTTTAGAGCCTGCTGGAAATAGTATGCGTGGGGATCGTCGTCAACGTCTTTTGAAATCTCATTTACCCGTGGGAGCGGGTGGAGCACTTTCATGTTTGGTTTGGCTTTGCACAACATGCTGCGCGTAAGGATATATACATTCTTTACCCGCTCGTACTCTATAAGGTCGGTGAAGCGTTCCTTTTGCACTCTTGTCATATACAGTATGTCGGCATTGGCTATTATATCTTCGTTGAATTCAGAGGTCTCGGTAAACGGTATGTTGTTTTCCTTGCAAAAAACTTTGTATTCTTCCGGCATTGATAGCAATTGCGGCGAAATGAAATGGAATGTGGGATTGAAGTGGCTCATTGCCATAAGCAGTGAATGCACCGTGCGCCCGTATTTCAAGTCTCCCACAAGGTATATGGATAAGTTGTCGAGGCGTTTTTGCGTCTTCTTTATCGAATATACGTCGAGCATTGTTTGCGAAGGGTGCTGGTTAGCCCCGTCGCCGGCATTTATAATAGGGCAGGGCGATACTTCAGAAGCATATTTGGCTGCACCTTCCAAGTAGTGGCGCATTATAAGCACATCGGCATAATTGGCTATTATCTGTATGGTGTCATTCAGGGTCTCTCCCTTTGTGGACGATGTAACCTTAGGGTCGGTGAAGCCTATCACGCGCGCTCCCAAGCGGTTTGCTGCTGTTTCAAAACTTAGCCGCGTGCGCGTTGACGGTTCAAAAAACAACGTGGCAACGACTTTTTCCTCAAGCAGTTTCCTGTTGGGGTGGCGCTCGAATTCTTCTGTCATGTCGAGAAGATAAGTTATCTCGTCTTTAGAAAGAGATTCTATGGATACCAGGTCTTTTCCTTTTTTTGTTGTCATGGTCCGAACTTATAAAGTTGATTCGAATGTAAAAGTAAAAATATTTTTCAACATGTATAGTATTAATTCGTAGAATAAAGCCACGTTAATTTATTGTGCACTCAAATAGTTAAGCGTATTGTGCATTTATGGCATTTTCGTTTGCTTGTTTTTGTGGCAAAGCTGTTTGTGCAAAATGATGTCCTGTGTTGTCCGTATTTGCAGGCAAGGTTTTCACCGGCGTTTTCATGTCCGTAAAAATATGTCTGAGATATTTTGAAATAGGTCAGACATATTTTGAAATATGTCCGACCTTTTTTTTCTTTGCTCCGAGCAGGGTGTAAAAAATTGAAACACAGTTTTCACTACGACGTAGCGAAAAGCGAGCCTTTGCAGATAATATTATACATGTAAAAACGGCGACAATAATGAATATTATAACGCATTTCTTTAATGCTTGTATTGACTGTTGCAGGTAACAATTAGGAAACGTGTCTCGTTTGTACATTAGCTTTTTCATTGGCTATAAATTGTGTAAGGCTTATTTAAGATATCCCGTTTTTGCCATGTCGGGCGCAATGACTATCTTTGCCCAATACAACATATAACGATTCATGCGTCGCCGTTTCATACATATTTTATGGGGATTGCTGGTTGTGGCGGTTTTAAGCGTCGCAGCATGTTTTTTTGCCATTTGGAAAGGTTGGATAGGTTATGTGCCTGATGTAAAGGAACTGGACAATCCCATAGATAAATTTGCTTCACAAGTATATTCGTCTGATGGAAAGATGATAGGTACTTGGGCGCGGTCGGAAAACCGCGTGTTTGTGTCGGGAGACGAAATATCGCCATACGTGTTCAAAGCTCTTATTGCTACGGAAGATGTAAGGTTTTATGAGCATTCCGGTATAGATTTCCGTGCATTGATGAGGGCGATAATTAAACGTGGCATAATGGGGCAGACGAGCGCCGGTGGCGGTTCGACAATAACGCAACAGCTCGCCAAACAGTTGTATTCCTCAACGGCAAGCACATACGCTAAACGTATAGTACAGAAACCGATAGAATGGGTTATTGCTGTAATGCTTGAACGGACATATACAAAGGATGAGATACTTACATTGTATCTCAATTATTTTGATTTCCTGCATAACGCTGTCGGGATAAAAACGGCTGCGGCAACATATTTCAGCAAGCAACCGAAAGATTTGACGTTGACAGAAAGCGCAATGCTTGTAGGCATGTGTAAAAACCCGTCGTACTTCAATCCTATACGAGAACCCGAACGCTGTCGGGAACGACGAAACGTGGTACTTTCGCAGATGTACAAGGCGGGCTACCTTACAGAAGCCGAATACGAAGAAAACAAGGCGAAACCTCTCGAACTTGCATTCCACCGTATAGACCACAAAGACGGAATAGCAACTTATTTCAGGGAGTATTTGCGTAAAATACTGATGGCTGACAAACCGAATCCTGATAATTACGCTGCATGGCAAAGCCAAACTTATTATGACGATTCGCTTGCTTGGGAAACGGACCCATTGTACGGATGGTGCAACAAACATACGAAGAGCGACGGTACACATTATAATATATATACCGACGGCTTGAAGATTTATTCTACCATAAATTCCAGGATGCAGAAATATGCAGAAGACGTGGTTAGCGCTCATGTTGAAGGATACCTGCAACCTATATTCGAACGCGAAAAACGCCGCTCGCCAACTGCACCCTTCACCAACAAGATAACAAAGCAACAGGCCAACAGCATTATCATGCAGTCGGTCAAGCAAAGCGACAGGTATCGTTCGATGAAGTCAGACGGATATAGCGAAGAGGAAATCATGAAGGCATTCAACGAACGTGTGCCGATGACTGTTTTCACATATCATGGTGAAGTAGATACCATCATGTCGCCCATGGATTCGATAAAGTATTACAAGTCTTTCCTAAGGGCAGGTTTTATGGTCATGGACCCGGCGACGGGTGCGGTGAAAGCATACGTGGGAGGCTTGGATTACTCGCATTTCCAATACGACATGTGCACCGAAGGCAGGAGACAAATCGGTTCAACCATAAAGCCTTTTCTATACGCCTTGGCAATGGAAAATGGTTATGAACCGTGTGATCAGGTGGAGAACGTAAGCCGTACTTATATCGTTGGCGACAAAGCATGGACTCCACGAAACAGCAGCCGTGCGCGTTACGGCGAAATGGTGACGCTCAAATGGGGACTCTCACAGTCGAACAACTGGATTTCTGCTTATCTCATGAGTCAGTTAAGCCCTTCGGCCCTCGTAGGATTAATACATAACTTCGGTGTGACGAATAAAAACATATACCCGTCCATGTCGCTATGTCTCGGGCCTTGCGAAATATCAGTGAGCGAATTGGTAAGTGCTTACACTGCTTTCGTAAACAAAGGCATAAGGGTAGCACCGCTGTTTGTAACAAGAATCGAAGATAATGCAGGTAATGTACTTGAAGATTTCCAGCCGGCGATGAACGAGGTTATAAGCGAAGAAAGTTCTTTACGCATGTTGGAAATGCTGCAAGGTGTGATAGACCACGGTACTGGCGGAAGGCTTCGGTACAAGTATCATTTGAAAGCGCCAATGGCAGGAAAAACAGGGACAACCAACAACCATTCCGACGGTTGGTTCGTAGGTATGGCGCCACGACTGGTAGGCGCATGCTGGGTAGGCGGCGAAAACAGGGATATACACTTCGATACAATGACATATGGTCAAGGTGCTACCATGGCTTTGCCTATATGGGCGTATTTTATGACAAAAGTTTATAAAGACAAAAGTCTCGGATATTCTCAGGATGAGAAATTCGACTATCCTCCTAATTATGTTTCCTGCAGTCGCAGTGCAACCGACAGCCTGTCGGTATCGACAGCCGCTGCTGAAAGCGTAACGGAATAAATTACGATAATAAAACAGACAATGAAATTTGTAGCGATAATACCAGCCAGATATGCTTCGACCCGTTTCCCGGCAAAGCCGCTAGCTTTATTAAAAGGGAAACCAATCATACAACATGTGTATGAAAGAGTTAGACAAACTATACCGGATACATTTGTGGCGGTCGACGACGAGCGTATTAAGTCATGCGTAGAATCTTTTGGAGGAAAAGCGATAATGACTTCTGTAGAGCACAAGAGCGGTACAGATAGAATAAATGAAGCATATAACAAAATAGGTTTGGATTGCGACGTAGTAATAAACGTTCAAGGAGACGAGCCTTTTATTCGCTGCGAACAACTGGAGGCTTTGATGAAGTGTTTTGATGACCCAGGTACTGAAATAGCAACTCTTGTTAAGCCTTATCCGGGAAACGGAGACTTGTCAATGCTAATCAATGCAAACTCTCCGAAGGTTGTGGTAGATAATAACATGAATGCTTTATATTTCAGCCGTTCCGTTATACCTTTTATCCGTGGAGCAGAACAAAGCAGCTGGCTTGAAAAGCATACTTACTACAAGCATATAGGCATATATGCATATAAGGCTAAAGTGTTGTCTGAAATAACTAAACTACCGCAAGGAACTTTAGAGAAAGCCGAGTCTTTGGAACAGTTGCGTTGGCTTGAAAACGGATATAAAATCAAAGTAGGCTTAACAGACCTTGAGACAATCGGTATAGATACACCAGAGGATTTGAAAAGAGCGGAAGCCTTTTTAAACGATAACCAATATTTATAATAGATGAAACTTATGAATAAGAAAATAAGTATATTACCTATAGTCTTTGCTCTTGTTACTTCAACTTACGCACAAAAGATAAAAATAGGAACTTACGTTTTTAAGGACGGTGCGCAATACAGTGGCGAGCTAATGAACGGTAAGCCTTATGGAAAGGGAGAAACCGTTTTTAAGAACGGAGATACCTACAAAGGCGAATATGTTAAAGGGAAGCGTCAAGGATACGGCATTTACCAATTCACCGACGGCGAAAAGTATGAAGGGCAGTGGTATCAAGACCAGCAACATGGCAACGGCGTTTTTTATTTCAAGAACAACAACCGTTACGATGGCCTTTGGTATCGCGACTACCAACAAGGTACAGGCACTATGTACTATTATAACGGAGATGTTTATAAAGGTGAGTGGGATTCGGACAAACGTAACGGTACAGGAACTTATACATACGCAAATGGAGCTTACTACAAAGGCGATTGGGTAGACGACCAAAAGTCGGGCCATGGAATATTCGACTGGAATGACGGTTCGAAATACGAAGGCTCGTGGGCTAACAACCAACGTAACGGTAAGGGAACTTTCTATTATTCCGATGGTGACGTATATACAGGCGAATGGAAGAATGATATACAAAACGGTAAAGGCATATACAAATTCCAGAACGGCGATATGTACGAAGGCCAGTACGTGAACGGTGAGCGAGTAGGTGAAGGTATACTCACGTTTGCCAATGGTAACAAGTATGTAGGAAATTTCCTTAATGGTGAGTTCAGCGGCAAAGGCGTATATATATGGAAAGACGCGGCAAGGTATGAAGGAAATTGGAAGAATAACTTGCGTGACGGCTTCGGTAAATATACATGGAAAAACGGCGATGTATACGAGGGTAACTGGTCGAAAGGTGAAATGAACGGCGAAGGAATCTTAAGGCTCGCGAGCGGGGAAAAGTTCAAGGGTACATTTAAAAACGGCAAAAAAGAAGGTGCCGGCATAGAGGAAAAGAAAGACGGGACCCGTTTTGAAGGACATTTCCATAATGGGCTAAAGGACGGCGATTTTGTAGAAAAAGACAGAAACGGAAATATCGTGCGCCAAGGTACATACCGTAGCGGCGTATTGCAGTAAGTTCTCAAAATTTTAATAGATAATATAAGCGAGAAAACAGAGCGGATAAATCCGAAAGTTTTCTTGGTTTTTTATGAAAACTCAAAAAGAGTTTTCCGTTTCAAAGGATACCTCGCAACTCCGCTTCTGGTGCGGGCTCGCTTATGTCAGACATATTTTAAAATACGTCAGACATATTTTGAAATATGTGCCTTGTATTTTTTCTTTCCTCCGAGAACGGCTTTCGGGAGTTCTAATTCGGGACGTAAAAAAACGGGCGATAATTTTTTTAGTTTTCAATTTTACATCCATCCCGTCCATAAAGTTTTCTAAAAAGCAATGCGCTTTCTTATTTAAAATGCCCTAATCCCTTTTTCCTTTTATTCTATGCGCCTTGCCAAGCAAAGTACCCGCTGTGACTTACTGTGAATTTTTCGCAGGAACATAGGTTGAAAAAGAAAATGTTGTTTTCGCTTTTCTTTCAATTGAATTTCACTATCTTTGTCATATAATGACATTAAAATTCTATCGAATATGAAAAAGAAACCTAAGCAGCTGCCGCTAATAGCTAATGACCCATGGTTGGAACCGTTTAGTGAAGCAATAGAAGGACGTCATGCACGCGTAACCGATAAAATAAAAGAGCTTACCGCAAATGGTGGGACACTTTCAGATTTCGCTTCAGGTCATATGTATTTTGGATTGCACAGAACTGCAAAAGGATGGGTATTTCGCGAATGGGCTCCAAATGCTACGGATATATATTTGATAGGTGATTTTAATGACTGGAAAGAAACCCCAAAATACAAATTAGAAAGGAAAGATTTCGGGAATTGGGAAATTTCATTGCCTGCGAGTGCAATGAAACATGGCGATCTCTATAAGATGAAAGTATATTGGAATGGAGGTTGCGGCGAGCGGATTCCGGCATGGTGCCGGCGCGTGGTACAAGATGATGTTACAAAGATTTTCAGTGCTCAAGTGTGGAGCCCAAAAAAGCCTTATGAATTTAAAATAAAGGATTTTCGCCCTAAAACCGACCCTCTTCTTATATATGAATGCCATATAGGCATGAGCCAGGATAATGAAAAGGTCGGGACATACGAGGAATTCCGCTTGAACGTTTTGCCGCGCGTAGTAGCCGACGGGTATAATTGTATTCAGGTTATGGCAATACAAGAGCATCCGTATTATGGTTCTTTCGGGTATCATGTGTCAAGCTTTTTTGCACCGTCGAGCCGCTTTGGAACACCTGATGAACTTAAACGTTTAATTGATGAAGCACATTCCAAAGGATTGGCCGTAATAATGGACCTTGTGCATTCTCATGCGGCAAAAAACGAATGCGAAGGCTTGGGAAACCTTGCCGGCGACCCGAACCAGTTTTTCTATTCGGGCGACAGGCATGTGCACCCCGCTTGGGATAGCCTGTGCTTTGACTACGGGAAAAACGAAGTGATACATTTCCTGCTCTCAAATTGCAAATATTGGCTTACAGAATTCAAGTTCGACGGTTTCCGTTTTGATGGAGTCACTTCAATGCTGTATTACGACCACGGTTTGGGAAAAGCTTTCGGAAGTTATGCCGACTATTATAACGGCAATGAGGACGACAACGCTATTTGCTATTTGTCGCTGGCCAATGAAGTGATACACGAGGTAAATCCGCATGCTATAACGATTGCTGAAGAAGTTTCCGGTATGCCCGGGCTTGCGTATCCTGTGAAGAAAGGCGGTTACGGATTCGACTACCGTTTGTCGATGAACATACCTGATTATTGGATTAAGACAATAAAGGAAAAAAGAGATGAGGACTGGAAGCCGAGCTCTTTGTTCTGGGAATTAACCAACCGCCGCCAAGATGAAAAATGCATTTCTTACTGCGAGAGCCACGACCAAGCCTTGGTGGGGGATAAAACCATTATTTTCCGCCTTATAGACGCTGATATGTATTGGCACTTCCATCGCGATTATAGAAATGGCAATGTAGACCGCGGTATAGCCTTGCACAAAATGATACGCTTGCTTACGTTGTCTACAATAAATGGCGGATATTTGAATTTTATGGGAAATGAGTTTGGACATCCCGAATGGATAGACTTCCCACGTGAAGGCAATGGTTGGAGTTATAAATATGCGCGTCGGCAATGGCATTTGGTAGACGATGAGAATTTGTGCTATCATTACCTGGGCGACTTCGACAAGGCGATGATAAAAGTGATAAAGACAGAACGCAAATTCCAGAAAACGCAAGTTGTCGAAATATGGCACGACGATAATGACCAGATACTGGCTTATATGCGTGGTAAATTGCTTTTTGTCTTTAATTTTAACCCGAGCAGGAGCTTCCCGGATTATGGTTTCCGAGTTCCAGAGGGGAAATACAAGGTATTACTTAATACGGACTCGACAACGTTCGGCGGCTTTGGGCTTGCAGACGACAACGTGGAACATTTTACCGAGTTCGACAGCACATTAAAGCCCTTCGGTAAAGGCTGGGTAAAGATATACGTGCCTGCACGTTCTGCAGTTGTGCTTAAATTGATTGATTAACTGTACGTAGTTTTTAGATGTTTAGAATTAACTATCGAAATCACTCGCAAAGAACAAGCAATAAGGTGCGAGCCATGTTGACGATAGTCTTTATGGCTTATTCCTTTTGCTACATATTCATATTGCAGTCTGACATGCTTGCATATTTGCAGCACGTCTTGTCAGAAGGCCATACCACGTATAATCGCTTGGTTGGTTCGTTAATAGTGGTATTCCTGGTTTTTATAATTCATGCAGCTGTTTCGGCAATAACAAGACTTCCTGAAAAACTTTATGCGTTTACCTTCTTGCCCTCTGCTTTATTCCTTGCTGTGTTAACCGATTTGATAGCGGATTATTCGTTGTGCAAACTTTTAATTTATTTGGCGGTTTTGGTGTTAACAGTGTTGCTTTATATTAAAACTGCCAATTCAGCGTCGAGCCAGAGAAGAAAAAGCGACAGCAGTTCTGTTTATATAAGCAACGTTTTAATTCTGTGTATAATGATGGTTGTCGTAGGTTTGTGTGGTAATAGCAACGACAAGCAGCATTATGAATTAAAGATGGAGCGACTTTTGAACGAAAGTAAATATGAAGAAGCCGTAAAAGTGGGAGCGAAGTCGCTTGTTTCGAGCGAACGATTGACATGCTTGCGCGCCTTTGCCTTGTCCAAGTCCGGGCTTCTTGGTGAAAAGATGTTCGAATACCCGGTAACGTCAACAGAAAACGCTTTGCTTATTCCTCGAAAAGACAGTACGCACATGATATTTCATCCTGATAATATATATAAATATTTAGGTGCGTTTCCCGGAGAGACTTCAACCTCTTATCAGTTTTTGCATTTGATTTCATCTCAACCTGATTTGCTCAAGTCGCGTCCTCAAATAAAAGATTATTTGCTGACAACTGCACTGTTGCGGAAAAATTTAGATCTTTTTGCTTCTGAAATAAAGAGATTCTATGATTTTTCCGATTCAACCTTAGTTTTGCCAAAACATTACGGAGAAGCTTTAGTGTTGTATTCACATCTGCGCACAAAACCAAAGGTTACATATAATCATACATTAACAGAAACAAATTACAAGGATTTCGTTGAATTCAGTGAAAAATACAAGGATAGATTGACGCGTGCCAATGCTGTACGTCAGCATTATGGCGATACGTATTGGTGGTTTTATTACTACGGTAAAGTATGTAAATGACTTTTATTCCTAGCTTAGTTGAATTTTAATGGCCGTATGACGTGAAGCTACAAGAATACAGACTTTATACGTACTTTGTTAGTTTGCTGAAACCTCGTCTGTTTCTGTGCTGTAGCTTAGTTCAATTGTATTTTCGTAACTGAAAATGCGGCATTCACCGTTATCCATTCGTTGCACTTCACTTTTTTGAATGCCATAAACGGCAGAAAGTATGCAACGGTTTATAAATCCGTGTCCCATTGCAAGAATAGTTTTGCCGTCATACTTTTTTATCATGGTGTTTAAAAATTCTACAGCCCGGGCACATCCATGTTCTTGTGTCTCCACGTCATCAGGGAATGCATCTAATTTCTTTGCTTCCGTGTATGACATACCGGTAAGAGAACCCCAATCCCTTTCACGCAATAGTGGACACAAATCGATAGGTAAGTTGAATTTCTTGTTTATTATGGCAGCAGAATCCAAGGCGCGTTTCAAATCACTCGAAACGAAAGCGTCAAATTTCAGGTCTTCAAGCCTGTCGCTTAATGCTTTTATTTGTTCTTCTCCTTTTTTATTTAGGTGTCCGGGTGTGCAGCCTTGAAGTATGCCGGAACAATTCTCAATTGTTTCGCCGTGGCGTATTAAATAAATTGTCAACATTTGTGTATGAATAAGATGGTGCAAAAATAAGAAATTAGGCATTCATTATGAAATCTGTTAGCAGGAATCCGTAATAATGGCTACTTTCGCGCTGTGAAAATTAACCAAGACAGTATTTATGATTAAGCATGTAGTTTTATTTCGTTTTAAGGATGACATTGCGGCCGAAGACAGGAAGAATGCCTTTGAATCTTTCCGCAGCGGGATAATGTCACTTGTTAAGATAATTCCTGTTATAAGGAAAATAGAGGTAGGATATAATGTGAACTCCCAAGAAAGTTGGGATATATGCCTTTTTGGTGAGTTCGAAAGCATGGAAGACGTTGTTTCTTACAGCACACATCCCGAGCACCTCAAGGTGTCTGGTGCATTGAAACCTCTGCTTTCTGGCAGGAGTTGCGTAGATTACGAAGTAACCGCGAGCTGATGGCCTGCGGTTATTTCGTTTTAACAGTTTTCTTACTTATTTGCTTTGAGCCGGCGCTTCATTTCCTTTACGGCTGCCTCAAGTTGTACGTCTTTTGTGCCGAGGAGGTCTTTTACCGTTACGGGAACCATGATGTCTGGTTCTATTCCAACACCCTCAAAGGAAGTAAGGTCGGGGAATGCGCATTCAATCGTACATATCCGGGCGAGCATTCTGCGGCATAAGTTCATTGTTATAGGCTGTCCCGTGCTGCCGAATGTCGTTTCGCCCATGGCTATGAAGTTGTCAAGTTGTGAAGCGAATATAAGGAAATCTTCGGCGGCCGAGGCTGTGAAATTGTTCGTCAGTACAATCGTAGGCACCTCCACATACGGCCTGTCGGCCTCGAGCGTTACTTCTTGAAAGTCCCATGGCGTCATTGCCAAGTCTTGTGCATAAAGATAGTTCAGCCTGTTCCAGTCGCTGCCAACAGTGTCTGCCGGTGTCAGCGCACCGTCTCCAAACCAGCCTAACCCGTATGCTGCGCGGTGTGGCTCATACGCCCGTATACGTATGGCCATGCCTTTGAACTTGCTTTTCGAGGTAAGGTGTTTGATTATGTTTTCGGCGTTGTGGTCGCTGCCTCCGCCGTTTGAACGCAGGTCTATTATTATTCCTTTAGCTTTACTGATTTTGTCGAAGTTGTTTTCAAAAGAATCAACAACGCTCTCGTTCTGGAATGTACCTATTTTTACGTAAGCTATCTTTTTGTCGAGCATTCTAAAGTCGAACGGCTTTGTGTTCTGTGTCCATTTCAATCCGGGGAGCGTGAATGTCCTTCCGTTATTGTATGGCAGGTAATAGTTCTCTAACGTGAGCGGTATACGTTTGCCTTCAAGCGTTTGTATTACTATGTTGTGCTTCGTGTGGTGCAAGCCTTGGAACAGCGACGACGCAGCCCAGCGCATTTGTATGTGGGGCGTCGAAGCTGCTTGCAGCGGAACTATATTCTTTTTCATGTATTCAATGGCCGGCTCGCCTTCTATTTCGACTATCTCGCTGCCGAGGGGAATACGCAGGGAGTTCAGGCTGTCTATGCCGGAAACTATGATTTTTCCATCAGCATACATGGTTTGTAATTCCATTCCTCTGAAAGCGGTTGTAGTCCAAGGTATGCCGTCTGCCTGTATACTTGTGTGCCCGTTTTGCAGGAAGCCGCAAAAGCGTTTCATTTGGCAGTAGAAATCCCAGTCAGTCTTGCTGTCAAGGGCTATTTGTATGTTTTCCCGATATAGCGAATCCCAACGTTGCACGCCTATTTGTGGCATATAAACGAAGTTCCGTCGGGCTTCGGCCCAGAATTTAGATAATGCCTCTATTTTCTCTTTTGTGCTCCAAGGCTTTGTTTCTTGACAATAGGTTGTAGTGTTTGTAAGGATTAGAACTGTAATGAATGGTATAAGGGCTTTTTTCATGGTGAATTAGTTTGTTTCATTAGAACATACGTCAAAAGCAAAGATATGTTTTTTTTATATAAATAATGCTTTGAGCGATTAAAAAATCGCTTCACGGGAGCAAGAAAAAAATATGTCTGAGATATTTTAAAATATGTCAGACATAATTCGAAATATGTCCGACCTGTTTTCTTAACTTCTTTAAACAATTGGACGGAATTCGGGAAAACGATACACTGAAAAATATTTTACCTCGTGGGCGCACATGCAAAAAGCTATGATAAAATTTAGTACCTTTGCAACCTGTTCATACTATACTGTAATGTAAATAATTTATGAAACCTGTTTTCATTGCCGGGCCGTGTGTGATAGAGTCGGCTGAAATATTGGATATTGTTGCCAAAGAACTTGTACGCCTGAACGATAAGTTTGGTATAGATATAATATTCAAGTCTTCGTTCGACAAGGCAAACAGGACGTCAATTCATTCTTTCCGAGGCCCGGGATTGGAAAAGGGACTGCAGATGTTGGCTGACGTGAAAAGCAAATACGGCCTTCGTCTGCTCACTGATATTCATGAGGTGTACCAGGCCGAACCGGCAGGCGAGATTGTGGACGTGCTTCAGATTCCGGCTTTTTTGTGCCGGCAGACGGATTTGCTGCTTGCAGCCTCGAAAACCGGGAAGGTCGTAAATATAAAAAAAGCGCAATTCCTCTCGGGTGAGGATATGAAGTATCCGTTTGAAAAGGCGCGTGATGCCGGTGCAACAGATATATGGCTAACCGAACGAGGGAACACGTTCGGATATAATAATCTCGTGATAGATTTCCGTAACATACCTGTAATGCGGCAATACGCCGAAACCGTGATAATGGATTGCACGCATTCCGTGCAGCGTCCGGGTGGGGCCGGAGGAAAAACCGGAGGCGACAGGAAGTATGTCCCGTCGGTAGCTCTCGCGGCTAAAGCATTTGGTGCCACAGGATACTTTTTCGAAGTGCACCCGAATCCTGACAATGCGTTGAGCGACGGGCCTAATATGTTGAATCTTTACGATTTGGAAAAAGTTATTAAATCATTAATATGAGCGATATTATCAATATAGCTTCACAATGCTTACGCGATGAAGCCCAGGCCGTTTTAGACCAGATTCCTTTGTTGGATGATAACTTTGAGCGTGCTGTAAAATTAATTCTCGACTGTAAAGGCAAACTGATAGTAACTGGAGTGGGGAAGAGTGGGCATATAGGCGCCAAGATGGCGGCTACGCTTTCAAGTACAGGAACCCCGAGCTTTTATTTGAATCCCCTTGACGCATATCATGGCGACTTGGGCGTTGTTGGTAATGACGATATAATCCTGGCGCTGTCAAACAGTGGTCAGACAGACGAATTGCTCAGGCTTTTGCCTTATTTTCAAGAAAAGAAAATACCCGTAATAAGCATGAGCGGGAATCCCGAATCGTTGTTGGCGAAAAATACGGACGTGCATATTACGGTGACGGTCCGTTCCGAGGCTTCCCCGCTGGGACTGGCACCCACAACATCTACCACGGCAGCGCTCGCTGTGGGCGACGCGCTCGCTTGTGCATTAATGTTGGCCCGCGATTTCAAGGTACAGGACTTTGCGCGTTTTCATCCAGGTGGTAGTTTGGGAAAACGTCTTCTTACAACGGCCCGCGATGTAATGCATAAAGAAGACCTTCCCGTTGTTCCGCCGGAAATGGAATTGGGCAAGGCGATTATCAGGGTAAGCCAAGGACGGTTGGGCTTATGTGTAGTGGTGGTAAACGATGAAGTCGTAGGCATAATCACCGACGGAGATGTAAGGCGGGCTATGGAAAGTTCGCAAAACAGATTCTTCTCGCTTACCGTAAACGATATAATGACAAAGAATCCGAAGGTTGTAACACCAGAGACAAAAATCAGTACTATCGATAATATTTTGCAAAAGAATAAGATACATGCCGTTCTTGTTGTAGACGACAAGAACCGTCTGGTGGGAATAGTTGACTCGTTTAGTATTATGTTGTAGTAAAATATATAACCACAAAACATTATAGCATTATCTTGTAAAACCTGCAGAACAGAAGATTACGAAGGAGAAAACGTGTGAGACGCATAACCTTAATATTATCATTATTAATTTTCGGCTTATGTAATGCAAATGCCGACCGTGCAGATTCAGTCTTTGTTGAATATCTTCGAGAATCGGGAATACCTATTACAGAAAACAACAGCGTTACTTTGCTTCCGAGCGGAAAAGAGAAATTCAACGACATGTTTTCCGCAATTAGGCAGGCAAAAAGTTCAATACACTTAGAGTACTTTAATTTCAGAAACGATTCAATAGCTTCTGCTTTGTTTGACATCTTGGAAGAAAAAGCCAGACAAGGCGTAGAAGTGCGTGCTCTTTTTGACGCTTTCGGTAATGCTTCGAACAATCGCCCGCTATCGAATGAAAATGTTGAACATTTGCGCAAGCGGGGAATAGAAATATATAAGTTCGACCCACTGAGGTTTCCGTGGATAGATTATGCCCTACATCGTGACCATAGGAAGATTGTGGTAATTGACGGTAAAATAGTTTATACCGGAGGTATGAATGTGGCTGATTACTATATTAACGGAACAAAAGAGGTCGGTGACTGGCGCGATATGCATTTAAGGATAGAAGGAGAGGCAGTTGCTGTATTTCAAGATATTTTTTTGAGAATATGGAATCGTACAACCGACCAGAACATAGAAGGTGAAAAATATTACCCGGTTGATTTTGCCGACATTTCATCTTTTAAAGGTCTTAAACCTGATACCTGCTGCTCTAAAGGAAATAAAGAAATTGCAATAATAAACAGAGAGCCCAATAAAACTCCAAAAATTATACGTAAGACATTTATTAGCGCAATCAATAGTGCAAAGAAGGACATACAGATTGTAAATCCTTATTTTACATTGAACAGGAAAATATACAAAGCGTTGAAAAATGCGATAGAACGTGGAGTAAATGTCGAGATAATGGTTTCGGAAAATAGTGACATTCCGATTACTCCGCGCGTTGTAGAGTATACAGTAAGGAAACTACAGAAAAAAGGTGCTAACGTCTATTTCTATCGTGGTGGTTTTCACCATTCCAAGATAATGACAGTAGATGGGCTTTACAGTTTTTTAGGTTCTGCTAATTTGAACGCACGTAGTCTTGCGTGGGATTACGAATGTAATATTGCTATAATGGACAAATGCACAACGTCGGAGTTTCATTCCATATACGAAGACGATAAAAAGGAGTCGTGTCTAAAGTTGACGGATGAGTATTGGAGTACTCTTTCTAAATGGAAGAAATTCCAAGGCTGGCTGTTCCATTTCCTTAGGCCTTTCCTTTGAAAACATACCAACTATAAAGGTTTCATCTAAAAAGGTTTATTTTTTTGTATATTGTCAACTGTATTAACCTATAAATAGGGGTAGTGTTTCATTTAGTGTGTCCGAGGCAAGTCTTCAGACCTCTTAGTAATGCAAATATATTAATTTATCGGTTATCTCCTCAGCGGGCGCGCCCGCTGAGGATTTTTTTATTTTTCGGGGAAGAGTTTCTTGTCTGCCCCGATTCCGGGCACGGGTTTGAAGTATGCCTGTTTGTCCATGGCCGTCTTTCCCATGAGCAGAATTACGGATTCCTCGTTGGGCATTGCCCCACGCATTCTCGTGACGCGCCGGAAGTCCTTCTGCAGGCGCTCTATCCAGTTGGTGGTGTATATCATCGACTGTATCGCCGGATGATAGTTCAGGTATGTGAAATATACCTTGTAGGAAGGGTCGTTGCCACGTCTGCCTATGCTCCTGTAGTCGCGTCCCCATTTGGCACAGAACTGCTGCCAGCACTCCCAGGCTTTCTCCGCGGTATAACTGCCGTCGCCGGTGCGGAACATCTGCCGCAGCTCTTCGGCAACTTCTTTCTTGTCGCTGTTCCTCACGCAGCCGATGATGTTGCGTTTGAGGTGGGTGGTGCAACGTTGAAGGGCGGTGCCGGGGAATACCTCGCCCACGACATCGTCCAGCCCCTTCAGGCCGTCGGCGCACAGGAGGCCTATCCGTTCCAGTCCTCTCTCATGCAGGCCCTCAAGAATCTCTTTCCAACCCGTTGCGCTCTCCGTTGGTTTGTTGCATATGCCCAGGACCTCGCGCGTCTTGTCTTCCTTTACGGCCAGGATGACATAAAAGGCCTCCGTCTCAACGCTGTGCCTGCGGTGGACTTTGATATGCACGCAGTCGATGAACACTATGGGATAACGGCGTTCTAAGGAACGTTCCAACCATTCCGACACGTCCTTGCGCAGATACTCCACCATGCGAGATATGCTCGCCTTGCTGTAATGCTCGCCGTATACGTCGTTGAACACTTCGGCCACCTGCTCCTGCGTCAGGCCTTTGCTGTACAGGCTGCCGGCAAGGCGTTCGCACTCATCCTCCTGCTCGCGGAGGATTGCCAGTATGCAGGGGTGGAAGTTGCCATACCGGTCACGGGGAATACGGAAGTTCAGGGTACGACCGTGACCGTATGTACGCCCAGACGGAAGCTGTTGCACTTGTTGCCGCGAAGGCCTTCTTTATTAAGGTATTCCTTGCGCTCCGACAGCATAAGACGCTCCAACATCATCTCCATCAAGTCTTGTAAGCCATTTTCTTTTTCCGAATGCTTGCTTATTAGCTCGGAAAGTTGTTCCTTTGTGAATTCCATAAGGTCTACACTTTTTTAGTTTTTGTTGTTTTTATCTCTTGCAAATCTAAAAAATCTGTAGACTTTTTTCTTTTATTCGAGACACACTTTTTGAAACAGTATCAGAATTGGCTTTCAGCCAGGTACCGAACAGATTTTTGTATTCAATGAAGTAGCCGATGTTGTTTCTGCAATACTCCATCATCATGACCGCTTCCTGATTATCATGATCTTCTACAAGTGTCACAATATCCTCATCAGTCCATCCGATACTTTTCAGATAGTTCACTTCGTTGTCTGACAGAAATTTATAGAAAATCAAACCAAGAATATAATCTTTGTATTCGTTGGCTTAAATATTGGAGCGCATCTTGTTGGCAGATGCCCATATCTTATTGGCAAGTTGTTGTTTGTTCATAAAATCAATTTTGAAATTAGCTTACTCTATATGAGAATACTTAGTATATAGAAATCTTATTCATCAAACTCTCTGAGCAGGTCCTTAACCTCCACGTTAAGTACTTTAGCTATTTGAAGTAGCATTTCCAAACTAGGTTGTGCCGTATTGGTACACCATTTGGAGATGGTAGCAGGATCTTTCCCCACTTGCTCTGCCAGCCATTTATTGGTCTTTTCCTTCTCGGCTAGTATCACTTTGATTCGGTTTATTTTTTTGTTGGACATATCTCATCTTTAATTAACAATTATACAAATATAATCCTTTTGCCTAAAAGAGCAATTGAGTTTTAATTAATAATTAGCTGTATAAAGAAATTTTATTGCGTATAATTCAATTTTGTACTGGATTATGGTCGAAAACAATATCTCTAAGAGATTTTGATTAAGATAAATTGTGTACTTTTGAAGTATGGACAATCTTAAAATTGATTTTTATGAATGATGATATTGAATATGAGAAATTTACTCAAGAAATTTATAATGAGATTTTGAAGAATTTGTATGTAAATAATATAGATGTTAAGCATAATATGAAATTGACAGGAAAGTCAGGCCAGAAGCATCAAATAGATGTGTACTGGGAGTATCAATATGATAATACCACATTTAAGATTGCAATAGAATGTAAGAATTATAACCACACAGTATCTATTGGTAATGTGAGAGATTTTTTTGGCGTTCTTTATGATTTGGAAGATGTCAAAGGCATAATGGTTACCAAGAAGGGTTATCAGGAAGGTGCAAAGAAGTTTGGTGAGCATTACGGAATTGATTTAATGGAATTAAGAGAACCGGAAGAGGGAGAAGCTATTGTTGCTGAAACCACATTAACTATTGGTAGTTCTGTTAGGCATAGACTTTTTCAGGTTGATGAAGATTGGGCTAAAGAACATGATTTTAATATCCAACTATATAAGGAACGATTAGATTGGCTCTTTTCCCCGAATTGTAGTAAATGGATTCATGCAACTCATATTCCCTTAACAACTAAAGAAAATAAGATTAGAAATGCAAAAGATGAGATTATTACAGATATACAGAAATTAGAAGAAGAATTACCTGAAAATTGCGAACAAAATAAAGACTATGTATTTCCATTTGACGATGCTTATATAAAAACAGATTGCGGAAATATCAAGATTAAAGAAATCAAGTTTGAATATGAGAATCATACAGAAACGAAACAGATTAAAATTGATGCACAAAACATAACCAAGGCAATATTTAAAAATACGATTAGTAAGAAGGTGCAGTTAATAAGGAAAACATATATGGACTATAAATCCAAAATGAAGTAGTTTGTTCTTTACTTTGTGAGTTATTTATGAAAATTCGGCACTGTCCAAAATTTAGTGTAAATGGAAACAGGATTCAGCTGTAAGTTTATTCTTATATCTGGATTCTGTTTTCAAAAATAAATTGGTTCATAATCAAACCCCAGTTATGAATAGGCTGTGTCCATTTCTTCTCAATCTCCATAAGTGAAAGATATACGGTCTTTTTGACAGCATCATCTGAAGGGAATGAAAGCTTTGATTTTGTGTACTTTCTGATTTTTCCATTCAGGTTTTCAATGAGATTTGTTGTAAGATTATTTTCCTGTTTCCCAGCGGGAACTGGAAGAAAACGGTAAGATTATCCCGGTTGTTTCTCCATGAAAGTATGGTATATGGATGTTTTCCAGGGCAGTAGAAATTTAGTGGGGGATTTGTTTTTATATTGAGAATGTATTCCGACCTTTGCCTTATGGAAACGAATCAATTGGAATTGCTTGCGCGTATCGTGCTGCCTTCAGAAATATTGGATTATTTTGAGATAACAAGTGTGGAACAGAATTCGACAGAGATTCACATTCATCTCGACGAGTTGATGAATGCGGGATTGTCCGCAGATTCCAATTTTGAATCCAAAGGCTTCATGGAGGCTGTGAATGTGACCGATTTCCCAATCCGCGACCATAAGGTCATACTGGTCATACGCCGTCGCGGGTGGACCGACCTGCGTACAGGCAAGAGTTTCAGCCTTCCAATCAGCCTTGAGTTAGCCTGCAAAGGAACCCGTTACTCCAAGGAGTTCGGGGCTTTTTTAAAAGAGACGTATGGAGACATCCCCTGTGACCTGCCGTACGCTTGAAACATTCTACCACATAAATGCACATACCTTTGAGAAACAATACAAGGAAACGCTAAGCGGCTTCCGCGGGTGGGAGCAGCTTGACCATGCCGACACGTGGCTGTTGTTTACGGAAAACATGGGTCCGCACCTGGCCATAGATGGCCATAGACGAGACCTCCCTCTCCAACGGAGAGTTATATACGTTCGTCACCAACCGCGACCGTCATGCCGGAGAAGGAAGCTTGGTGGCGGTTGTTTCCGGCACGAAATCAGAGGACGTGATACGGGTGCTGAAACAGGTTGACGAGGAGGAACGCATGAAGGTGGAGGAAGTGACCCTCGACCTTTCCGACTCGATGCGCAGGATTGTTGCCACCGCATTCCCCAAAGCCCAAAGGGTTATAGACCGTTTCCACATACAGAAAATGGCCTGCGAGACCGTGCAGGAAATCCGCGTGGCACACCGCTGGGACGCATTGCAGCAGGCCAACGACGAAATGGAAGAATGCAGGCTTTCTGGCAAGCCATACCACCCGTTCCGTTTCCCAAACGGGGACACACGGCCCGAACTGCTCATCAGGAGCCGCTATCTCCTGTTCAAGTCGGCAGACAAGTGGACGGAAAAGCAAAAGGAAAGGGCGAAAATCCTGTTCGCAGAGTATCCCGACATCCAACTCGCTTACGGGCTGTCGCATTCACTGAGGATGATATTCTCCAAGAACACGATTAAGGCTGCCGCAAGGCTGAGCATGGCCAAATGGTACAACAAAGTGGACGAAGCAAGGATGAAGCAGTTCAATGTCATTGCGGCCACCTTTTATGAACATTATGATGAAATCCTAAACTTCTATAACCACCGTTCGTCAAATGCCGCAGCCGAATCATTCAATGCCAAAATCAAACTTTTCAGGGCTAATCAGCATGGGGTAGCCGACAAGAAGTTTTTCTTGTTCAGAATCGCTAAGCTGTATGGCTATCCCCACTAAATTTCTACTGCCCCGTTAAAAGGCTTAGCAACGATTATCAACGATACTTGAGCAACAAAAAAGGCGCCCCGTAAAGAGCGCCATATTAATCAATTTAACTAATTGATAACAGACAGTTACTTGCCGATGCAGTATGTGTACATCATTGATTATCAATAGCATAGCGCTCTAAAAGGTACAACCAGTAGGTTGGCAAGTGTCTGAGAATGTGTAAGTTAGTGATTTTTAGCACCATTCTCGGCTTGTACCTCCATTTTGGAAAGTAAAAGTAAGTGTAATTTCTTGAATATCAAAATGTGCGGTACAAAAACTTGTGAAAAATGGCGTTTTTTGATGAGAAAAGGTACAAAATGGCTCTGAAACCGAGCGGGACATTATGATTATTTTGCAAAGTACTCACTCTTCAACCAATAGGCATAAATCGGGTCCTGGAAAGAGATTTCATCGGCCATAAGAGCTTTGAGATAGTTCAGTTGCTGCGTGGTCAATGTTTCGGTGATTATTATAAACAACAGACTTATGTGACAACGGTCGCTATTTTTTAAGATAGCCTTAACAGTAATATTCTGAACAGAAAAAGAAGTATTATTTCTTTTATTGTTCAAAATATTACTATATTTGCAGTATGGACAGGCAATTAAATGAAATAGGAACTATTCCAGTAACGACTTCAATCATAGAATCGCTATATCCGGAACTTAAGTCTGCTAATAAGAAAGTAACCTGGCTCGAAAAGCAAGGGGTTATCATCAGACTTAAGCGAGGACTTTATGTGATCAACCCCGAATATTCAGGAAAGACTCTATCAAGTGAGTTGATTGCCAATCATCTCTATACACCTTCGTATATTTCAATGTCTACAGCACTGCGATATTATGGACTTATCCCAGAGGCTGTATATGTTCATCAATCAATGACAGTAAAACATCCCCGAAGCTTTCAAACTCCAGTCGGCAATTATGACTACAAATATATTTCAAGAAAGGCATTTCCGATAGGAGTAAGGAGTATGAATAAAGGTGACTATGCATTTCTTATCGCATCACCGGAAAAGGCTTTGTGTGATTTGATCGCCAATTCTTCAAAAGTCATTCTTCGTTATATGAAGGATGTAGAGATATATCTTGAGCAGGATATTCGTATGGATATGGATGAGTTCTATAATATGGACACAACCATATTTGAAGATTATATAAAGGTTGGCAAAAAGGCTGATTCAATTTCAACACTTCTAAAATTCTTAAGACGATGAAAAATGAAATATTCGACAATATGCTCTCCCGTTATGATCTAACAACCGAGCAACATAAGAGAAACGCCATATTTGAAGTGAACCAGCAGATGATACTCGCCGGACTTTATGCCGGAGGATTTTTTGAGTCGGCTGCGTTTTATGGCGGAACTTGTCTGAGAATCTTTCATGGCTTGCAACGTTTCAGTGAGGATATGGATTTCTCGCTGCTCACGCAAGATGATAAGTTCGATTTTACGAAATATTTTCCTGCTATCGTTGATTCCTTTGCAATGGTAGGCCGTGAGGTTGAAATAAAGAAAAAAGACAAGAAGAATTTCGGAAAGGTCGAATCGGCATTTCTTAAGGATAATACCGATGTGTATGATGTGACTTTCCAAACAGAGAAGTCTATAAAGATAAAGATTGAAGTAGATACATGTCCACCGTTGAACTTCAAGACAGAACAGAAACTATTGCTTCAGCCACATTCATTTATGACTCGTTGTTTCACACTTCCGGACCTGTTTGCAGGCAAGATGCACGCACTGGTCTATCGTGCATGGAAGAATAGGGTTAAAGGCCGTGATTGGTACGATTTTGAATGGTATATACGCCATAATGTTCCGTTGGATTTCACTCATTTGGCAGAACGTTGCAAGCAATTCAACAATGAGAATATTACTCCAGAATTATTCAAAGAGAAACTCATTGAGCGTCTTTCTACAGCTGATATAAAGCAAGTAAAGGCAGATGTCCTGCCTTTCATGCGCAATCCAAAAGAACTTGATATTTGGTCAAATGATTATTTCGTACAGTTGGCTGGAATGATGAGAATGGGATAATCTTATATTTATGTAATGCATTTAGCGGTAAATAAAAATGACAAATATGATTAATTGGCTGCATATATCTGATTTACATTTAGGTAGTGAAGGTGCAATAACGAACATGATGCGCGATGAGTTGCCTGAATACTTAAAAGAACTAGGGGTAAAATGTGATTATGTATTCTGTACTGGTGACATTCGAACAGCAAATGTAAGTTCTAACATATTTACGGATGAAATGGCCGATTATTTGAAATCTATATGCGATGCAGTCCAGACATCAGTGGATAGATTGTATATAGTTGCCGGTAATCATGATGTGGATAGAGATGTTGATGGTCGTCATGATGTTATCAGGAAAGTATTCTATGATAGCGAAAGGTACTATCACCCGGATAATGGCATTATAGAGCCGGAAGACCTGTCGGTCATTATGACAGGAGAGAAAGATTTTCTTTCTTTTCTTAGCAAAATATACGACGCCGATCGACTCAAATTATATGGCAATCCCCAAATGCCGCATTTTAATATAGAGACAGAACATTTCAATATTCTGCATGTAGATACCAATTTAGCATACACCAGCGGACAAGAACATAACGACTTGTTCGTTGGTACAAAGTTATTATATGACGCAGTACGTACGCTTAATAAGAATAAACCGACTATACTGCTTAGCCATTATCCGGTTACTTCGCTTATGCAAGGAGAGAAGAAAGTGCTCTCGACGATGCTGCAACATAATAGAGTGCGTCTATGGCTGGCTGGGCACGAACATGACCAAGTGCTACAGAAAGTTCATTATATCTATTCTTTACAAGCTGGTGTTCTGCGTAATGAACAAGATGTACGATCTTCGGTCCTTTTAGGACGATACGACCCGACAACCTGTGCGTGTTTTGTAAATGCGCATACATGGTTTGAAGAAGGTTGGGCTAAGTATCCTTATGTTGATTTGGAGAACACGCCACAAGATGTTTTTTCCATAAATTTAAGCCCTAAATTAAATGATAAGGTTGCTATTCCACAAGATCTGAAACAGGCGATGAACGGCCTTACATTAAGAGATGTTAATGTAGATTTAATTCAGCGGGAGCCGTTGCTCCCTGCAATTCAGAGCGATAATATCGTAGAACGTACAGCTTTGTTGGATCGTTGCCTTAATGCACTGGATGATGGTAAAATACTCGTGATTTTTGGTTCTTTGAAAATCGGAAAATCGACTTTAGCAGCACAAATACATCAGCACAGGCCAAAAACTGCCGTATACGATTCTGTTTTGCAGACGGATCTGGAAAATAAGGTAAAAATACTGCTAAAGGAAGGAAAGGGCGGTGAAAGTGTGTTGGTAAGCACGGGGGCATTAAATCTGAATATAGCAGGACTTGATGATAGTAGAGTTTGTCAAATTGAAGTACCTTTATTGACAGTCGCTGAAACCAAAAAACTTGTTGATGCGTATGGACCAGAGCAGAACCCACATATGTTCATTTATGCACATAGTTGTGGGCATCCTGTTCTTGTGCGAACACTTTGCGAATATTTGAAAGCTAATCATTGGCGATTAGATGAAAAACATTTTTCCAATCTTTTAGCATATAGTTTTGACTATAATCTGAATAGAACAATGGCTGATTTGATGCGGACATTGTTAGCTAATACGACTGATCGCGCTTTGCTAAATCGTCTGTTGATTGTGAATGGTACTTTCACTGAAGAAGATGCCTGCAAATTAGCCGGAATTGATCCATCTATTGACGAACCAAGAATGCGTTTAAATGGATTAGTTCCTACATGGGTAATGCCATTAGATAATTGTTTTAAAGCGAACCCACTTATCAGTAAATTATGGAAGCCTGATGTGCCAGAACAAACTTTCAAAGATGCCAATTTATTATTAGCAGAAGACATTTTGACCAAGAAAAAAGTACTTGGAGAATATGATGTACTGAATTATATCCTATACAGTATAAGAGGTGGTGCGGATGACAATGCTGGAAGAATGTACATTACAATCTTAATGAAATTGGATGATATCGGAGAATTGCCACATGGAAGTCTCCTATGTAAATTATGGATGGATATCCCCTTACCCAAGGGAATGTCTATTGATATCAAGATAGGAGTACGTTATCTTCAAATTGCACTTATCAAAGATCTGAGTGCAACTCAACGATCATTCTTAATAAAGGATTTAAAAGACAATGTCTCTAAATGTACTGATGCTGAAAAAATACCATTCTATAGCAGCATGATTACAATGATTTGTTGGATGGAAGGTGACATTGAGGGTGGGTTGTCACATTATCATCGGTACCTGGAAAGTAAAGGTGATGACAATAAACTATTAAAGACTATTGGAGATGCAAAACCATTTTTTGATAATAACATTTGGTTTTTCCTTCTGCGTTTGTCTAATGAACAAGATTTCATTAACTGGCTTGATGTATTCAAGGCAGATGATATTGAATACTCACATAACGACCATGTAATTTGCGAGTGTTGTTATCTTGCAATAGAACGACTTTGGAGATATAATTTAGGGGGTAAACCCGTTAATGATCGTGTGGAGATATTATTCAGAATTTTGGCAAAAGCAGAACTTAAGCGCTGTTCAGAACTTGCTATCGCTTGTATTTTTGCAATTATGGAGATTTTTAACTCTGAACACCGTTATGAAGAAGCTCGATCGCTATATGAAAGCAAGTCTTCTAAGTATGAGGAATTGCCATTTGCGCAGTTGATTTTGAATGGTTCAATGGGGAATAGCTACTTCCGAGATGTTGCTGAAGTACATGGTCATGCTCTTGATTACTTTAAAAGGTCACTTTCGAATGCAGATACCGAGTTGATTCCCAATATTATGTTGCATGTTAAGCAAATGATGGCATACGTTCTGGCTGAGACTAATATTAATGCGGCAGTAAAAGAACTTGAAGAAGCACTACAATATGTTTCTGATGTTAAACATCGTATAGATATATATGAATACTATCAGTGCATAGGAGAGCTGTCATATGCATATTGGTGTGCGGGCAATAGACAGAAAGCTGTTGAAAAACTATCAGAATGTGTGCGTTTTGTCACGAATGACCTTCAAGATGGCAAAGAAAAATTTGCCAAAAGCTTTATCTGTTTATTAGGGTGTCTAATAATAAAGTATCAGTATGACTTGGATAACAAACCTATGCCTAAAGATCAAGCGATTCCTCATCATGGGATGTTCACTGAAAATGACTTAAGCTCATTTGATGATCTATATAGCGAAGACCGTATCTATACATCCAGTTATCAGATGTGCCAACTGTGTAAAATGGTCAGCTTAATGGATTTGGCTCGCGAATGGGCGCATAGAACACTGGATGCATGTAAGAATAGAGGCGAAGTTCGCGAGATTCATTATATACTCTTCCTGTTATTACCATATTTTATTGAGGATAATGATAAAGATGCCATACTTTTTGTAATTAATCATACATGTGAAGCGCAGCGCATTAGTTATGAGAATCACCCTGAACTGCATAAAGAAAATGCAGACTTTGAGTTTGTTGAGTTTCGTATAGTACCTCTTCTAATGGTGTCGCTTAGTCAGAATCTTCGTGGAGATGATAGTGGTTTGAAACTCATTAAGAAGGTATTGGACAATTATCATCCAGTGAATAATCCTGAAAAATTTGAACTAGTAAAATCTGTGTTTGATAGACCTTCGTATGATAAAGACTATATAGCGGAAATTAATAAGTTGGACATGAATGATAACTATGTTGTTTATATTTGTGCTTATCTGATGACAGCTTATCAGAGTGAGGCGGATTATGCATTCTCACTTCTAATTGCACTTTTGCCTATGTTGGAGAAACAATTGATTCAAATCTTGGGTGAAGATATAAAACCTATTATTAATCATTTTGTGACTGATTTTTGGAAGGCTAAAATTCTAACAGATCCTAACGAATTCAAAGATTACGAGTTCCTTCGAGAAAAGGGGCTTCCACTTATTGAAAAGTATGAAGGAAAAATAAATCAGGCAAATCATACGATGCTTATCGTGAGCAATCATATAAATAAACTAATTAAGCTTAATGGCTTACAGGAGGATTGGATGGATAGGTGATCTTTTTTGCTTATCAATATTCCTACACTAAATGCAGAAAACCGAATCAGGCTTGAAAGTAAACCTACCAGGGTTATTATATATTTATAGACTATAGTCTTGCTAGCCCAATAATAGGAATTGTTATTTTGGCTTATCCCCAAGTCAACGCTTAGGGGGTAAGCCGTTTATCGTTTATTTAAGTCTGCCCCATTTTTCCTGCAAGCTCTATAAATACATCTCGTACAATTAAAAATAGTACTTAGAGAAGTTTCTCGCTCTTTCTAAGTGTTCCATCATTAATGCATGTGAACGTCTCGATATCTGGACAGAAGATTTCCTTGGCCTTAATATATCGTGAACATATCTCTTCGGAAAGATTCTCTTCTTCTCCTACTATGACCCATGATTTAATCTTTCCGGAAAGAGATTTAGGGATAGATCGTCCCTCTGGTATAGTTACAAGACCAAGACTAACTTTCTGTTTCAACATGCTAGCGATATTCTTGTAAAGATCAGGATAATCCTCCAACACTTGGGTCAGAAGACGTTGATAAAATCCTACTTGAATTGGTGATGTGAATATTTTCTGTGGATCGTCTCCCTTCAATTCAATAATTATTAAATCACCATCCCAAGTCAGACCGAGAAAGTCCACTTCTCCGTAAGTTGTTGCTACATTCTTCCTCAGGCTCTTCAATGACGGTCTGAACTCGTTTTCTAAAAGATTTTTGAGCTCGGCATCTATTTTGTCAAGTATTCTCTTCTTGGTTACTTCATTTCTGATCCCAATCACAAATTCCTTGTCAATTATAATGAAGTCATCATCCGGTTTGTTCAAGAAAGTGTACCTACGGGCAATCAGATTCTGGTAATATCCTTCTGCCTTTTTCCCTGTCGATTCATTCCCATAATATCTGGAAAGATTTGGATCTGCTTTCAGTTTGTCCAAAAGAGTATTCAAATAAACGGATTTAGTTATGTCTTCATAATATTCCGGGCAGAGGTCATAATACTTTTTCTCATATGAAATTTTACTCTTCCCACTCTTCTCTATTTTTATGATTTTACTTGTTCCGCGGTAAACGGAGAACCAAGAGTTGTTTTTATTGCTTCCTGTTTGGAAATCTAGCTCAGGATGGTCCTTGACATACTGTATCATCCAATGGTATTGTCCACCTTCCTTGAATTGATTATAAATTACTGGATCCATTGTCCTGTTATAATAGAAGTCTGATGTTATGTTCTGCTTCGCCATGTATTGAAATTTTGATTATAAATATAACCTTTTTTGATGTCATTATACACTTTGCAGTGTAGGTGATTTCTCGTTTAATATAAAATTCATTCTAATTGTTTTTCTGAAAACAAAGCCTTACTGATTAATTCTTTTGCTTCTTGTTCTTTTTGTGCAATTTTCGTTTCATCCCACCTTTCTCCTTTCTTAATAGTATTCATCATAGATTTTAATTTGAGACTATAGGTCTTCATAGCTTTGGCATCACCAAAATTTTCATATTTTGCTCCTGGGAGATTATTAGTAAATTTTGAATTCATACCCCTGCTGACAAGACACAAATTCCCAAAACTATGTAGATGGTTAAAATCCATTGGATCTTTATCCGTTGGATGTTGTGGGTAGAAATGTTCTACAGAGGTTCTGTACGAAAACTCAAAGTCTGTATCTTTTGTCTTTTTCAACAACAGATAGTCGTAAAAGTTAAACACAAAATTCTCAACATGTTCTCCTTTTTGTGGATACTCATCTATATTGATATTTGACCATAGGATGTCTTTATCGTGATTTACACTCTTTCCATTATTCTCGAATATAATAGTTTCAAATGGAACCTTATTTTCAGGGATTGCTAAGTATCTATCTAACATATATGCTTTTGATAAATTCCATAAATATTCCGCATATTCAGTAGCGTTTGTATTCCTATGATTATAGACATAGTATAAACTAGCATTCATCCAATGCTTATATATCTGAGTCGGTGCTGACACATGAAACATTGATAGGAGCATAATTATATTACGATTTTGTCCAGATCCATCATCTTCGTATTCTGTTTGTGAGAATGTGTCTTTGTAATAATATTTATCTTTATCTGCTTTTTGAGGTAATAATTTCTTCAGACTCCATTTTTCTTGTTTTCGTTTGATGATGTATTTATCAAAGAGAAGACGTAAATCAAGGAGTTTCATAATAAACTCTATGCTGAAACTAGCAGCGTCTTTTTCGCTTTTAATCACGCTTTTGAAAATCTTTGTCAACCTTTTGTCATCCAACACAACTTCTTTATTGTCAGGACGGATTATTTTTAGAGCATGAAGCAGAAAGTTGGAAAAAGTAATCAATGAATGGTAAGTTTCTGATTGGTCTTTGTCGGTACCTTCTTCCCATGGCTTACTATAAGGTGTGTTGTTAGCAGCATCTAAGAATAACCGCTCTAAAGAATGATTTTTTTCTTCGTTACCAAGGACGGAATTTTTATTGTATAATGCAGCTAAATCATTGAATGAAATTTTAATATTTTCAGTGCCATTGTTATCAAATATTTGTTCTCTTGTGGCTTTTGAGAAATTTAGTTGAACATATCTATCCATATTAGAGCAGGCTTCCCAAATCAGATTAAAAGCAGCCATAGCAGACTGATTTTCTTTAATTGGAGACATAAGATGTGCTTTCACAATTTCATGTTGTTCAAGTTGCTCTCCCCTGGAGTTCATTATCTCGAAATAGTGATTAAGGTTTGTGTCTTTCGGAACACTTATCCGAAGAATAATTACCTTATTAAGTAGATAATCAATAAAAGTAGAAACGGAAATCTCTTTATCCTGACAAATCTTATCAACTATACTCCACGCTTTGTTATACACAGCCATAATATTAGCATTAACAACTCCATGATTAATAGTTTCAGGATTGTTGTACAATGCAAATAACGTGAGGTTTGATTTTTCTCTATGATCAAAAGAGAGATTTACTTTAGAATACCATGATAAGTCATATTTTGAATAATTGTGTTTAAGTGCACATAAGAGAATAGTTATGGTTGTTGTTCTCTGTTGTCCATCAATTGTCTCGAAATACAAACTATTGTCCTTATGCCTTGGAAATACAATAAGATTTCCTATGTAATAGTTATTTGTGGGAGAATCTTTCGCATAGTCAGCTATATCCTGAATAAGTTGGGTTGTTTCGCCCAGTCCCCAGGCATAGTTTCTTTGATAAATAGGTATGCGGTATTCATTACTGTTAAGCAATTCTTTTATGGTAAGTTCTTGTATATCGTTCATAATAATCAGAAATAGAGTTGTTTGATTTGAGAGTCTGCATTTGAAGCTAATGATCCGATTTGTGGAGTCATGAGATTTATAATGTCATACGGAGATTGAGCATCACGAATAGTTTTAAACATGATTCCGCTAGTGGCACTATTATCTATAGTTGGAAGCTGAACACTGTAATGTATCAGGCGAATTTGATATGCATATCTAAAGATCTTTCTCACTACCTTATTTATTTCAGCGAAGCCAAATCTATCAACATAATAAATCAAGAGGCAATTAAATAACTGTCGGACATAGGTATCACCAGTACGATTTCTATTAGAATAATTATTTAACATCCGAATGATTTTATATGCTGATTTTTCATCTTCTATTGAGTCATAATTTTTGTATTCATTTTCGTCTATGATTTTATTGTACAAGGCATCATAGTAGCGAATCATATCAAAAAAACGGCTTCCGTTAATACATATTTGATCTATCTGGAAAGGAAATTCCATTTTTGACTGGTCAATTTTTCTAGATGGTTCATTAGCATAAAAAGATGAGAAGAAATGACATATAATTTGCTGCATATAAAAAGGATACCGTTTATCCTCCAAGGATATACCCTTAAAAGCATCGATATTGTCTTTCGTAAATTCCTTTCCACTATTATTTTTGGCCCATCTTTTGACTCTATATAAAGTCAAAAACAATTCAACTAATCTTTGCGGATCAAGATCCTGCCATTTAGTGATGTTATCGCTGTCCTTCTCAGAGAGTTTTTTGATTTCTCTAAGATGAAAAGCCTTCAATAGATCATGTGGCTCCAAATCTTTTCCTCTTGCATTTTGTGAGTCAAAGAATTGGAAAGCTTCAGATATTTCGGGTAGGCGAACTACAACAAACTGACATTTGTTTAAAAGAAAATCTAAAAAATTATCATCCAAATCATCTAATCTATCTTCAATTGCTGTAAGGTTTTCTCTCACATGTCCAATTGAATGCTCGTTTGTAAATTCCGTACGTTTACAAAATGTTTTAATTCTATCTTGTACTTCCTGATAAGGATTCTTGGCCCTTATTTCTTTTTTGTTGAAAAGTTCGTATAAAAGCAAAGAAAGAGTGACTATACGTTGTTGTCCATCTACTATATTATTCTCATGAAGAACAAGAGTTCCTAGTCTATACTCTTCGCTGTCCTTGAAATACAAAAGGTCATTTATTAATTGGTTGACATTCTTTACACCCCATTTATATGGACGTTGATATTCTGGAATTATGAAGTTATTGAAAGGTAAATCTTTAATTTTCAGAATACCATAAGTAAGTTTTTCTACTTGCATACTATCAGCTGGTGGAAGACTTTCCAGATTTTCCATTTGCTGCATTATGATTTCCGCGTCTCCATGCTCTGCTGACAAAGGAGATAGCACAGGGTCGAATATTTTGGATATTTTTTCAAAGCATTTGATGATATCGTCTGCAGATTGAATAGTAATATTTATTCTACATCGGCCTTGATTACGATTACCCCACCTATGCCAACTTAGCTCTTGATGCTGATAAGATTCTTCAACTAACTCTCTCCAAATAGTATTATATTCATAACCGCTAAATTTCCCTTCAAGGTGCAACTCAACGTATCCTTGATAGTATTCGTAATGTATATCGATATCGTGGAGAATAGTCTCCAATTGGATGAAACGATTATCGTGATAATGATTTGTTTCAGTCTTGTAGTATCTTCCAGGAAAGTAATCCTTTAGCTTGGGCTCAACTTCCTTTTTTAAGCTATCGGTAATTTTCAAATAGTTCATAATTGTTAATATATTCTGTAATACATGAGCAAATGCTGTACATCATAATCTTAATAGAGATTATACATATTCCTTTTTATTGAAAAAACAACATATTATATATTGTTTTTTTAGCATATTTGTATATTGTTAATTATCAATAACATAGCACTCAAAAAGGTATAACCAGCAGGTTGACAAGTGTCTGAGAATGTGTAAGTTGATGGTTTTTAGCACTATTCTCGGCTTGTACCTTCATTTTGGAAAGTAAAAGTAAGTGTAATTCGCAGAATATCAAAATGAGCATTACAAATACTTACGAAAAATGCCGATTATATATGATAAAAGCTATAAAAATAGCTCTGAAACAAATTTGGAAGTTTCTGTTATCCATAAAGTACTCAGTCCTCAACCAATGGGCATAAATCGGATTTGGAACGAGATTTTACTAGCCTTATTATCCAATATATCATTCTTGATAAGGGCAGCCATTGAGCGGGACTTTGATGTCGTTGAAGAGATTTAAGCGATGCATCACTTCAGTCGAACTGATGTTTTTTCTCCAACTATAAGAGCTTTGAGATAGTTCAGTTGCTGTGTGGTCAGTGTTTCGGTGATGGTTACAAACAACAGACTTATGTGACTCGCTATTTTTTAAGATTGCCTTGGCAGTAATATTCTGAACAGAAAAAGAAGTATTATTTCTTTTATTGTTCAAATTATTGCCATCTTTCTATAAACAATATATTATTTGTTATCTGTAAAATATCAGCCTTATGAATAATATAATAGCATTTAATGTCTTAACGTCCAATGATGTGGTCAAGCAGATTACGGTAAGAGTAAATTCGAAAATTTATTCCTGTAACACATCATAAAATAAAGTAAAACTGCTATATTTGTATATTATATGATAGGTTGAACTATGACAAAAAGTACGATGGTTACCAAGTTGCCAAGAAAACTGGAGCAGAAGATGCAAATTGTGGGAGAACAAATCAAACTTGCACGATTGCGTAGAAACCTTAGTATCGCTCAGATTGCCGAACGTGCTACCTGTTCGCCTCTAACTGTTTCACGCATCGAGAAAGGCACACCGACAGTGGCAATTGGTATTTATCTTAGGGTGCTTTATGCGCTTCAACTAGATGACGATATTCTTCTGCTTGCAAAAGAAGATGCAATGGGAAAGGCCTTGCAGGATTTGAGCCTTAAGAAACGAGAAAGAGCATCCAAAAAAGAGTAAGGTATGAAAAGACTTGTAAGCAAGACAATTAGAACTTTTGATATGCAACTACCTCAGTCCAACATATTGACAACCAAATACCTGAACAGAGTATTCGACAAAACCGTGGCGACCTATAAATATTATTGGTTTCTCGGTATCCTTGACTTGTGTGTAAAGCATGGGAAAACGAGATTGAATGTATGGGATATTATGATTGCAATGGTGGCAAATGCTTGGTATCCGGTAATCTATTTTCGTCTTTCTTTTGGAAAGTCGGAATCCCTTTATGAGGCGATATGGGCTTTGCAAAAGGAATATAATGTTCGGCGGATAATCCACTTTAAGGGTGATTTATCCGTTTGTTAGCCACCTAATTTATTACACCAAATCTGATTTCATTTTCAAATGATATGTAAATAATCTTTTTGAAATCTTTGAACAATACATAATGATGCTGGGGAATCTTGCTTACTAAAAAAGGAATAATCTTCAACAAATCATTCAAATAAAACTCGTAACCATTATTCGTTAAGCTATCACCTATATAAATTACAACATCATCACTACGACATATTCTTTTGTCTAATAAGCTTTTGATAAAATTGACAGCATCAAAAGAAATATGCTCTTGATCTGAATCTACAAATTTGGTGTTATTTAACAGACGAAAATTAATGCGTTCTCCTACAAATGGAAAGTACGTATTTATATTTTCGATGCAATAAGATATATCTGAAATCAGTTTATAATTTATTGCCAGTTCATCCGCATATTCAGTCAAAGAATTATCGTAACTACTATTCATAAATTAGTTTTATCTTGATGCAATATTATATTTCTTTTTTCAGGTGGCTAATATCCCAATCAATATCAGTGTGCGTGATTTGACGGATTTGTTGCATGAGCTTGTCCAAAGGTTGGATGTCCGGAAACGGTTGAATTTCCTGCAAATGAATGTTCCTTTCCGTTTCTTACGTCCTTGGATTGATACATCCGATGACCGCCAAACGGTTGTACGTTCCCAGTCGTTTGAGAACGGTTGCCTTTATAAATTGGAGAAACAGGACGGAATGTTATGGATTGATATGAACCCTGCATGGCTGGATTATTTGAGAGAGAATTATGATATTTTGAGCGCTTTTGCCTATTGGGGATTGTCGGGCTTCTTGCAGACGAGAAATCCCAACGTGCCAGCTATACCCACTAAGTTAGTGAAATGTGAGGAACGGAACTCCTTATCTGCGCAACATAAATTTTGGAATACGGCCATAAAACGTGGTATGGAAGTTAGATGTCCGTATACCGGAAACCTATTAGAGGAACGTATGTATGATTTGGATCATTTTATTCCGTGGAGTTTCGTCTCCCATGACCTGCTTTGGAATTTGATGCCAGCCGATCCAAGTATCAATAGCTCCAAGAGCAATAAGTTACCCGACCTAGATCTGTATCTCCCGAAGCTGGCGATAGCCCATCAGACTGCTTTACGTATAAATCTGAATGAGGGAAAGCAAGAAAAGTTGTTGGAAGACTATCTTTCCTTGGGATATACGCCGCAGGAAATAGTTTCGATGGATAGAGAGCATCTATTTGACTGTTTTTTCCAGACATTCACGCCGATGCATCAGATAGCCTTGAATATGGGATTTGAAACTTGGAAATACTAAACGATTATGGCACTAGAGAAAATCAACCATCCTTACCTAACAGCTATTAAACGCACAGACCTTTCTGTGTCTGTTCGTTATCTTCTGCAACACGACTTATTGAAAGGACGTATTCTTGATTTCGGTTGTGGTTTCGGATATGATACGGATGAGTTGAAACGGCGTGGATATGACATTACCGGGTATGATTATTATTACCGTACGGAATATCCTAAGGGCAAATTTGACACCATATTTTGTGTCTATGTGCTGAATGTGTTGGAGCCGTATGCCCAAGCAGAGGTGATGATGAATGTTTCCAATCTTCTTTCACCAAAAGGTACAGCCTATTTTGCCGTTCGGCGTGATTTGAAATAGGAGGGATTCAGGCTTCATGCCATTTATCGGGAATATACCTACCAATGTAATGTCCGTTTACCTTTTTTGAGTTTGGATCGCAATTCGAGTTATGAGCTTTATCAATACAATCATTTCAATAAACTTCCACGGCAAGAAGGAGAAAATTGTCCCTTCTGCCGTTTGTCGCGCAGGGTGGAAGTGATTTGCGAAACGGCCAAGTGCGTAGCTTTCTATGACGGTTACCCCGTTTCACCCGGCCATGCTCTGATAATTCCCAAACGTCATGTCGCCTCCTATTTCGATTTGACCAATCATGAGCGTGAAGCAATGAATGTGATGCTCCAGTACGTGAAGCAAAAGGTGGACGAGCGTTATCACCCCGACGGATATAATATCGGAATCAACGTCAATGAAGCTGCCGGCCAGTCGGTATTCCATATGCATCTGATCCCTCGTTATAAGGGGGACGTAGAGAACCCCAAGGGAGGGGTGCGTGGAGTAATTCCAGGAAAACAGAAATATTAAGAGATAATTAAGAATGAATTAGAAGAAAATAATTTTAGACAGTATCAAATTCCCAATGTTATTTTAGTCGGAGCAAACGTTCTCATTTTTAGCATAGACCATCCTTTGACTGGCAATAAAATGGACAGTTTGTTACATTGTGCACTTCAAATTTTCAGAATATCATATTTCTTAAGTAAGAATGAATTAAGAGTATCAATATCACTTTTTAGTATCAAATCTTCTTCTCCCTTAGTAAATAAAGGGATTCCGAAATTTTTAACATAGTTTTTAGCTAGAGCATAATAATTACTGCCATAAGGTTTGCTAGTATGTTTTATATAATACCAAAAGATTTTTGATTGTAAAATACGTTGTAGTATTTCTAATTCTCTAATAGAATTACTAATTATTGCATATCCATTATAAAATAAAAGATTTTGTTCATGAGTAAGAACAAAATATGCATTATCTGCTATATATGGAAATAATAATTTATATCCCTTAATATTGAGGGCTTGTGTACGGCCATACGCATACCATGCGGGATAAGACCTATTTGCCTTATCTCGATTACGTAATATGTTTTTTTTACTTTCCAAATAATGATAAGCATATGGATATTTATGCTGTAAATCAAATTCTGGAATAAGAGATACATTGCCATTTTCGTCAATATAATAAGGGAATATAAGTATTTCCTTATATTTTTCCAAATCATCATTGCTTTTCAATATATTAGGCTTTACTGCTTCTCTGCATATTTCCTTTTCTATATTGTATCTACCTGTGTTATCTTCTAATATAAAATAGGAATTATCTTCTTTGATAGGTGAAAATAAATATATATCATTTTTTAATGTGGCAAAACCATTCTTAATATTATATTTCTTTCCAAGAGGAATTCCTGAATGTTCGATTTTTATAATATTCTTAGCTACATTAGGTTCACATAATAACCAACCATGATAATCATTAACATCTTGGTATTTGATAGAGAAAAAATCATTTTCTTTTATAGATGATAGATTATGACTATTCCCTGTACAATAATGTATTTCTCCTACTGTTTTAGATATGAAACAAATACATGTATATGTTGAACGACCTCGAAATACTTGTTCAGATTCAAAATCTATCATTCTAAGGTCATATCCATGTTGTGACATATATGAACGAAAAGCTCTTCCATTTAGACTTCTATAAAAATTATTTACCGTTATATATCCAAGTATTCCACCTGGCTTTAATGCGGTAATTGCTATTTGGAAAAAAGGTATATATAAATCTGTTTTTCCTGTTTGAGCAACACTCCAATTTGCAAGTAATGCTTTACTTTCTTCTGATATCTTTGATGAGCTAACATAGGGTGGATTACCCAAAATCACATCAAATCCTTCATTATCTTGAATAGAAGCGAATTTATTCCAGTCAAAATTTAGTGAATTACCAACAGCTAAATTAAAATGAAAATATATAGGATCTTCACCTTCAATAATAGCCAAAAGGGATAATAAAATTCTACAGCGCTCGATACTATAAGACTCTATATCAACGCCGTAAATATTGTTAGAAAATATGTAAGAATATGAAAATCCTTTTTTGTGTAGTTCTTTAGATAATGTGAGAAAAAAACCACCACATCCACAAGCTATATCTGCAAATTTTGTATGTTTACACTTTGTTGAATCAATTTTTGATAAAATTTTGTTGACAATATATTCCCGAATTCTTATTGGTGTATATACTGCACCATTTGTTTCTTTAGTTTCTGGTGAGATAACAAATTCAAAAAACTCAACTAGATCTTCAATTGAAAGTGTATAATTATGTTTGTTAAGATATTTTAAAAAATTGATAACATCAGGATTATCATGAAGAATATAATTGTTAATAAAAATATTCTTTACATGATAAATATTATACTGTGACAAGAAAGATGACACGATTATACTATTCACAGAAAAACAGTCTTTGGACAAACAGTACTTTTTAAAATAACTTAATATTAATTTATTAGTATAGGACATAAATCGGAGCTATTTGTGCAAAAAAATATTCTTTTTAATTCTTCATTCCAATGCGCAGCCAAATTCAAAAAATATGGTTTTAAAATGGCATTCTGTGATTGTCTATACAATTTTCCAAATAATGGATGTGTTATTAATCGGTCAAAAGTACCTTTATATTGAAAATTTGTACAATAAAAACCAATGCCTAGAATAAGATCCAGAGGGTAGTGTACTATACGTGGACAATCTAGATATATGGCATTCCCCCACTGAAAATTAGGATTTTTCTCTCCTAAATGCTCTGTTCCATCCGAATAATGTAGATGATATAATGGATGATATTCATTTGAGTCTGACGCTTTATCACAATCAATATGCCAACATATAGAATGCTTGTTGCCATTAAGATCTCCATAAATAGTGACGGAAAAATTACAAATGGTTGAAGATACTTCATTATTTTGTTCCCACTTAGAGATATCACCTATTAGAGAGCAATTTATTTTTAACCTAGCTTTAAGTCCGACAGGAATTATATGTCTTGTGGTATTAATGGGTAATATCAGATTGGATATAGAATATCCCCATGTCGTTGACTTATCATTCACAGTATCTTTAATTTGTTTTGCAGCTATTTTAATTGGCATGATATCGTTTCTGTCTATACGAAGTTCCTTTTGTAGTACTTCATATAGTTTATCAAGTTCATTGGCTCTATTTTGTCTGAATTTTTTTATTTCGCCCTCTTTCATTATAATTCTATGTTGAAATTAAAAATCTATTAAACAGTATTTAGGGTGTTAATAGATGTGTTTAGATTTTCATATAAGCACTTCTATTTATTCCATTCCTTAATTATCTTTTTCTGCTTCGATCTGGCGTAATAATTCTCGATCTTCGTTAAAGCGTTTTATTTCTGTCTGTTTTATCCGAATGCCATTATTTCCTCCTGAGGCTAATGCATAAAAAGAAAGATACTTTGGTTCTTGCCATGATCGTAGGTCATATGCCTCATAAACTTCATAAGCTTCTAAAGAATCAATGGGGCGTTTTAAAGCTTCGCATATGGTGTTATAATACGTGCTAGAACAAAAATCAATAGGTTCTGCAACTTGTAATCCATCTATTTGTGTAGCCTTTTTTATAATTTCTACTCGTTCTTTGGCTGTATATGTAGATAAAGGATTCCCCTTAGAATAGTCTTTGAAAAGTGTATCTAATTGATCCATCCAATATCTATCCCATCCATTTGAAAATATTCCATCATAATGAATTTGAGGTGTAATGTATTTCAATAAAGATTTCCACGCAACACAGCTTTTGTTTATGTCAATACCTAATCTAGCAGCAACCATTGTTTCTTTGATTAATGGTCCAGGGTGTTGGAATAAGTCTTTAATTAAGAAATGCGCTATTTCATAAGTGGATTCTAAGTTTTCTATGCTTTCGAATATTCTATTATCTAGATTTTCAAAATCATTACGATTAAGTATTTGCTTTAATGGTAACTGCTGTGTGTTTAATTGTGCGTATCCAATAGCCAAAGCATTCATTTTTTTTGCAACTTTTTCCCATTTAATATCTGAGGCCTTAGAGAATTTGTAATCATATAAATCATGACATGCTTTGTCAAGATTGTATGTATTTTTTATCTTCTCAATTGTAGAACATAAGACTAATGGAATATTGGGAATTTCATGTGTAGTTGAGGCTAATGTCCTTAGATGTTGTGCTATTGGAGAAGCTGTAAAACGTATACTATTGGTGCCTTCTCCATTAAGACATAAATCAATCAGAACACCATATACTTTATTCTCACTTCCTAAATTTATTTTTTCTTTAATTTTTTCAGTCAATGATTCAAGCCCATCATTAGAAGACAATGTTAATTGAGTTACATGAACTTCCCCTGTATCATTAAGTCCGTTTATTATAGACTCAACGGATTTATTGTTTTCATCATCAATGAAAATATATTCTACTAAAACTTTTTTCATGTCCATAATTATAAAATTTGTTGTTTAGGGATTTCTATTCTAAAAGTTGTTTTGTAACCTTCTTTTGCTTGTGACTTCAAGTAAACAGTCCCGTTATAACTAGAAACAATGTCTTTAATAATTTTAAGACCTAATCCTGTTCCTGTGTACGTTTCAATATCATCACTATTATTAGAAGAAATAGATGTTGTTGTAACAAATGCATCAAATATTCTATCTTGAATAAGTGGGTCTACTCCCGTTCCATTATCTGAAAATTCAATATAGACCATATTTAAAGATTCTCCACAAGAAATATTGATTTTACCATTATTTCGTGATTCAGATCTTCTAATAGCCTTTTTTGCATTTGTATATAAATTAAATAATATAGATGCCCATTCAGACGGGTGCATAGGTATTGTTGTTAAATCTGACAGCATTGTTGAATGGTCAGTTAAATTTGTTGTCAAATCAATATGAGCTTTTTTAATGTTATGTGCAATTGTCATACAAAATGCAGAAATTCGTTCTTTTATATTTATGGGCTCAATATCGCGTTGTACATTTCGAGAAATAGATTTATCGAAATATGATGTATAACTATTGAATGCATATAGATTTTCATTCAATAAATTAATTCGTTCTAACGCAATAGGGTTATTGACAAGAAGTTTACGTAGATATGTTATTTCCGCATCAAATCCAGGAAGATAATTTTTAATTTCATGAATAAATTCTCCTATTACTAGCCCAAGAGCAGCAAATATGCGTAACATATTATTCTCATCTATTAAACGTTCTTTTTCTTCTTTATTTTCATTATAGCCTTCTGAAAGTTGTTGAGCTATGCGTTTTAGTTTTTCTTTATGGTTATTTGCTTCATTATTAGTATCGGAGTTACTTGAACCATCCTCTTGACTCATCTGATGAAGTTCATCTATAGCTTCTTCTATTTTTTCAGATGAAGATTTCTCCCAATTCTTTTGATTGGCAGTTTGTTTCTTATTTCTTATACTAGCGATTGTTTGACAAGCAGCAGTTACAGACCTATATACAAAGTCTCGCAATTCATCATAAGCTACATTTTCAATTAAACCTTCTCTACTAGATGTTTCTTCAAATAAATCAGCTGCTGCATCATCAATCTCAACAAAGCCAAAAAAACTTTGATTTTGATGAGGGAAAAGGAAGTTACGTCTTCGTACAGATTCATCAAAGCCCAGCCAATCATTTTGACCTTCTCCGTATGGAGGAACTCTAAACCCATTACGGTATAATTTTATTCCACCTAACTCATTTCCTAAATTTTTAATATATGTAAACAATGTTTTAGGAATAAGGTCTGAGCTATATATGAAATACCTGGTTTTGAAATGAATATTTCGTACTTGAGAATAAGGCTGATTGTCTTCATTACGAGTTGAACCAATTGGAGTATAATCAGTGTATGGAATCTCAATTTTGTCACTAGAAACTTTCCAAAAACCATGACCTTGTTCATCAATATATCCTTCGATAATAGCAAGCGCATGATTGAGAAATGCAACATCTTCATTAATAATGAGATTATCTTCTGATATAGAATCGCGATAAAGTTGTGCTTTAAAGCCTGGATCTTGACGATTAGCATCCCATTTAATACGTTCTTTTGATAAAGGCTCTGGTAAAAGTAGGCTATCAGTATACTTATAAGCACGCATAATTGCTGCATCGCTCCATGCGTCTTGCAGATCTTGAATAACTAAAGTTGTACCTTTATTACGCTTTTTGGGAATATATTGTACTTCACTAGTTATATTAGCAAGATCTTGGTCTATTCCAAAATTATTCCAATTGATCGAGGTTTGAATTGCTAAATCTGATTCTTCTTTTTGAGTAATAATTGTAAGTGTCTGACCAAGTCGTTGTGTTGCGAAGCGACCAATACCCTTTCTTCCAGCTTTTTTTCTTTTATATTTGAAAGTAACTGGATTGTGAATTTTATCAGAAGAAGATATACGCATAAAACCATTAACAAGTTCTTCATAATTCATACCACATCCATCATCTTCAATTATAAGGGTTCCACCTGGACGAAAAGCATTTTTGAAAATGAGATTAACATATGTTGCGTCTGCATCATACGCATTTTTGATAAGTTCAGATATAGCAGTTTCTCCTTTTCCAACCAATTCTTTTCCTAAACGAGTAATAATACCCGCATCTACAGAAAAACGGATGTTTTTTTTATCCATTTGTGCTAATTCATTTGAAAGCGTAAGAATTTGCGAATAATCATTTGAATCTGATTGTAGCAGTTCAAATAATTGAGATTTGATATATTGTTCTGTATGTTCCATAGACATGGTTATATGGTTTTGTTGTCAGATTTACTGACAATCAATTCTTTATAATCAACTTGTAAAATATTTGAAATCTCAAATAAGACCTCCAAACTTGGTTGTCTGCGATTACAGACGTAGGAATTGACAATACAAAAACTTTTTCCAAGTTTCTCTGCCAACCAGGTCTGTTTGATGCCTTTTTCCTCAAGCACCTCTTTTATTCGGTTCATGGGTTTGTCCATTGTTTAATCCTTTATTATTTTACAAAGATATAAAACATAATGCAATAAAAAGATAAAAAGGAGAGGAAAAGCCTCTCCTTAATAAAGATATCCACATTACACCTCCAGCTCCTTCAACGGCAACCCATAATTATATTGTCTGAAAAATCCTCTGTGGATAAGTTTCAGACCAAGGGTCTGATAATACTTGTAGTCATCATCTTCGGTGCAGAGGTATTTGTAACCATAGCGTGGGGCGTATTCTTTGAAGAATCGGGCAAGGTCTTTCAAGTTTTCCTGCTGGTTTCGTTTGAAGTTGCTGCGTACAATGATAATGCTCCAGTCGGGGATGCTGCCAACTCCACAACTGTATTCCCAGAAACGGATGTATAAATCCATTTCGCCAACATGGACGGAAACACAAATGCCGTTGGCGTTGTGCATGACGGAACAACAGTTTCTGTAACCGAATCTCTCACACAAATAGAGATTGAAATCGTAAATAAAATCGGAATAGTTCATAATAATTTGAATTTTGATGGTTAATAAAAAATTGATTATAGACTGAAACCTCGCTTGCGTTTCGGTTTCTTTTTCTTCTTTTTAAGCCGGTTGGCCTGTATCGCTTCCTCCGTATCATAATCCGTAGGAGAGGGTGTGAGCAATCCCACACTGATGCTAGAATGATTCTCCTGCTGGTATTCATGACGAGGTTCCTCGCGTATGGTTTCTGCCTGTGCCTGACGCTGGTTCATGGTAGTAGAAAGAGCGTTATATCGCAGCTCATGGTCGATGTTCAGGAAACTAAACTGGCGGTCAATCTTGGAACCGCTAAAGGTCAGTTGGTCACATGTGAACTTGACACCTTGCATCTCTCCGGTCGTGCGACTTAGCTTCCATTGCGTATCAATTCCGTATCTCCGTAAGGCCAGTCGCAGCTCACTCCAGCTTCGGGCGTTCGGAACTTCTCGTTTCAAGGCATGATAGATAAAATACTTTACCTTGTCATGATGACGTAACCGCATGAAATTGACATGCTCTTTTCCTTCGGCAAAATGCAAACGGTAACGGGCTGTCAGCATCTTGCAGACCTTTTCGTTTCGATAACGGTCGTTCTTGTCGCTGATGGTGCGGCCGTCATTATCCACCCGGTTGTAAACGATGTGACAATGCGGATGGTCACGGTCGGTATGCCGGGCGATGATGAACTGCGTGTTCGCAATTCCCATCAGCTTCATATAGTCGTGGGCGATCCTCAACATCAGTCCATCATCGTCACGGATGCGGTCTCCGTCCTCTGCGGAGAAGCTCAATGATATATGGCCGACCTTGTTCTTGACCTTGTCGTTCAGTAAAGTCTGCAACTCGAATTGCTCCGCTATTTCTTCGGGCGAACCATAGACACCAACCGCTTTCAGCAGCCGCGATTTATCTTCTTTCAGCACATAGTTTACACATCCCGAAAATGATGTGCCCTTTACAATTTTACCGATCATCTTTGAGCTGTTTTATGAGTTGTGAAATCTGCTGGGCGACGGCCTGGCACTCATCGGCCACACGATAAAAACCGTAAGCGTTGGCTCGTTTGGCAAGCTGGTTCAGGTTCGTGCTTTCGCCAATCAGTTTACGGATGATGTCAAGATTCTCTCTGGTAATCCGTTCGCGTACCGTACCGTGTTCGATGAGCGAACGCACTACTTCGCTTTGACTGCGTTTATTGCGTCGGCTGAGTGCTCTAAGCCAGCCGAACTGTTCGTCTGTAAGACGGATTGTAACTGTATTTTTCTTGTCCATAATATTCGCTTTTGAGATTAATAATTGTGACCATCGGGAGCTGTCTCACCTTCTTTTGAGGTGAGCAAGTGGCCGGGAAATGTAATACACCGGCATAAACTTGCTCCAGTGAAAAAGGAGTGAATCAGACATCTGACAATCATCGTTTGAAAAGTCCTTTCCGGGTACGTTGAACCGTTGCTGAAAGCGGTGCTTTCTCCACATTGACAAGCTGCAAATCGAAAGTCTCGACCATCGTTCTCAAGGCCGGATTCAGCGTGATAAGACGATTGAAAATAGCCTCTTTTGTCTCTTCTCTCAGCAGAAAATCGGCGATGTCATAACCTGCATCACGTTCTTCTTTTGTTGCGCTTCTTTCCATAAAATCGAAGAGAGAAACTTCTATTCCCAGGCTCCGGATCATCTCCATTTTACTGTTCCAATAGTCGGTCGCCCCCAGGTCGGGGAAGAGCAGGACACGTCGGTTTCTCAATACACTCATGGCATCCCGATTGAACGCTCCGTTCTTTCCGCCCGAAGCAATCCAGAGGTATTGCGGCAGATAGAAGCTGGATATCAAAGCGCTTTTCTCACTCTCCACAAGGGCAACCGGACGTTGCTGGTCGGAGGATAAAAGATGTTCACCAAACAGGCATTGCCGGAGATTGAAATTCTCTTTCTTCAGAAGGGAATGTACCCACGTAATGTAGTTGTGCGGCTTTTTAATCCGTCTCCCGTTTTCAGAATTGTAGAGCATCATTTTTCCGGTGCGTACCCGTCCGGAAATATCCACCTGCCAGAAGACCGTAGCTCCCGGCCAATGTTTCGAGGTTCCCACATGGTAGCACAACATCAGCTCTTCGGTAGCCTCCTGCCCGAAATGGAAACTCAGGAACTGAAACAGCTTGTTCGTGTGATACAGCTTTAGGGACTGCCTCATGATTTCCGGCTCAATGAATGAAGGCTCAGGAGGCAGACTGATGCGTGGCTTTGACATCGGCACAAAATCTTCGCTCAATCGCTCTTTGGCCATCGGGTTCTCGTCAAAGTACATTTTGGGTGTATAGTTGTAGCCGCACTTCTGTTCATGGTTGCATCGCCCTACATAGTCGGGAAAGCTGATTTGCTTTTCCGTGTCGATGTATTTGGCGAAACAACTTTTGCGATGGCAGTTCGGGCATGTGTGCCGGGTGCTGACACCTTTGTATGGTTCTAATGTGAATCTGTAGTTCATTTTTCTTTCTGTTTGGATGTTACTATGCACATTTTCGCAACCGAGGGGTTTGTGAAGTTGCGAAAATGTGCATAGTAACAGGTTTATTTACTGTATTCTCCATGATTCTCTTTTCTGAATAATGTTCCGATGTGTCGTTTTAGAAACATCTTGAAAGCATGCTCTTTCATCCCGTAGCTTTCAGCAATGCCGATACCTTCTGCCGTCGTAAATCTCTGAGGCAGGTTCAGGTAGATGTTGCGGTGCAATTCGCTCAACTGTTCCTGACTGACGGCAGTCTGCACCTTTACAGCTGTAGTCCGGAAATATTCAGTCAGCAGGATAGCACGGTTCACGCTTTCAAGGTCAATCGTATGCTTGTCACACTCTCCGCAAGTCCATCGGGCAAGCTGGATAATCAGACAAAACCGGATAATGTAGATTTCCAGTTTGCAGTAAATACCGACCAAAGCATCGTTGGTTTCCATATCACATTGGCGGGCATTTTCGTGCTGCCAACCGTAAAGTCGTTGCTTGGCATCTTCATCGAATGGCAGGCATTGAGGCTGCAACTCATTATTCTCGTCATGCGGACAATCCTGTGTGATCAGCTTGTCGATAATCTGTTGCCACTGGATTTCCAGTTCTTCAGGAGTTTCCCGGTCGTTCCATCTGCTTTTCAAGACAGATTCAGGCATCACGAAAAGAATACGGTCGATAAAACCGTTACTCGAACGCTCGCCCTTGACCAGTTCGCCCAGAATCTTCTTTTGAATGGTACCGATAACGGAGATGTAAGGACGTCTGATAAAAATGGAACTTTGCGTACTCTTGCGGTCGGAAATCGTAGGCTTGGCATTGAACACCGAAAGCCAGAACTGTTCTTCCGAACCGTTATTATAGCGGTTGAAGTTCTTGAACCAGGCAGATAGCTCGTCCGACCAAAGGCAGAGTCCTCTGGGATTCTGAGCATGTATCAGGCTCAGTCCTTCGGGAGTGATATCCGAAACAAGAAAGCGTTTGCGCACGGGTGCCTGCGGAAACTCATCCAAACCGGCTTCCAAGCGTTCCTTTTTGCTCATGGACATAGTACGTTCATACTCGGCATACAACTTCTGATATTCCTGATTCTGACAATAGTCGTGCTCAATAAACGGCTGAAAAGCAAAACTTAGCGGATGACTCTTATTGGCTCCAGGGCGACCAATCAGAGCCATATACAGGATGGGACTTTCCAGCCAGTTGCGCTTCACCTGCACCAGATGGGAGTTGCCAATCCCCACGGCAATGGCCGCAAGGATAGCCGCAGCAACATAATCCACGGGATAGCCCTGACAGTCGTGCAAACTACTGATAATACGCTGCACCCTGATAGGAAAGACTTCTATTGGGAACTCACCACCAGACATCTTGGCTCCGATGCGCACAGCCTCGCCGATGATACCTTCTGCTGTTAATTTGGAAGTTTCCATAGCCGTGCAAATCAAAAGTTATAGCCTCCCTTTGGTTTGCGCTTCGCTCCATGTACTATCTCCGCTGCCTGTTCTTGGATCGACATGGCCTGCATCTGCTTGCGCCCGGACTCAATCCATTGCAGCAACTCATCTTCATAGAAGTAGAGTTTCTTACCTTTTTTATAGGCTGAAATCAGTCCTTTACGTGCAAGCGTGTAAATGGTAGGCTTCGCTTTTCGTGTGATTTTACAGGCTTCGTCAATTTCAACAAGACGATGCTTGTCTAAAGAAGTTTGTGGCTGTAGTGCCGCCACCATTTGTCGGATTTGTTCCATCTGTTCTGTGAGATAACCTACCGCCTGCGGCAGCTTATCAAAAGTGATTTGTTCGTTTGTCATACGTACTCGTTTTTAATTGTTCGCTGGCAAAGGAATTTGGTGTTTTGATGGTGGAAAACATCACCGGAATATAACTGTGAGATAACTTTTGATGATGATTGTTGACGGTAAATAATTAAATATCAATATAGAAAGCGATTGGATACACAGAGTTCGTGTATAAAAGAAATATATTATTAGAATATATGAGGAAAAAGCAGTAACTTTGTTTGTTATCAATTTAATTTAGTGAATACCAAAATGATACCGCAATTTGATCAAATTAGGATACAAGCGCTGAAAACACTAAAGTCGGGGGCCGTTATGAGAGCCAAAGATTTTAGAGTTCCTTTAGCAGAACATTTTCATTTGACAGATGAAGAGATGAATGCATGGTATCCATCAGGTAATGGAGAAATATTTTTAGATCGTATTTCCTGGGCTTTGTCTTATCTATTCATTGCTGGCTTAGATGAAAAGCCTAAAAGAGGAGACTATAAAATTAGTGATAAAGGATTGTCTATGCTTGAATCATGTTCTGATGAACAGATAAGTGAGTATATTAAGACAACTGTTAACGCACGAACTCCGAAGAAAGAATCTAAAATTAAAGACACATTAGAAGAAGCATCAGAAACAACCGGAGAGAATGAACCGACTCCTCAAGAAAGTTTATATAATTCGTATGATAATATAAAACAATCCATTCAATCAGAAATTCTCACGACAATACTTAGTAAAAAGCCCCAAGAATTCGAACGATTAGTTGTGAGATTACTTCAAGCAATGGGATATGGAGGTGAAGTAAAGAACTCAGGATTTGTTACAAAATTTTCAAATGATGGAGGTATTGATGGCATTATAAAAGAAGATATTCTTGGCTTTAATCATATTTCTATTCAAGCTAAACGATATGCATTAGGTAATAATGTTGGACGTAATGAAGTTCAGAGTTTTGTGGGAGCTGTAGCAGGAACTCCATCTAAAAAGGGGGTTTTTATCACTACTTCAGATTTTACAAAAGGAGCTATGGATTATGTAGATAGCTTAAATGGTTCGCCTACTGTTATTTTGATTAATGGCCATCAATTAACAGAATATATATATGATTTTGGATTGGGGCTTCAGACAGAAATGACCTTTAAGGTGATGAAAATGGATAGTGATTATTGGGACTCAATGGAAGATGATAAATGACATATATTACTCTTTTAATTGTTGTAGTTTAATGTAACATTCAGATTCCGTATGTGACATTTTACGTTCAATCGTTGAGATCTCCAAGTCACGGAGGGTATGGGCAAAAACATTCTTGATGAATGTGGCTGTGTGAATGCGCTTTATACCAAAAGCCTTGCCAATGTTCCAACCAAAATGCATAATATCAATGCTTTTAAGTTGTGAATCCACCTTTACGGGCGTTATCTTTTGCAAGGTATCGCCTGAACTATATTCAGCAACGTATGTACATAGACGGTTGAGATCCTCTTCACTCATATAGGCAACCATTGTTTGCTTCGTATAGCTAATGACCTTTTCCAATTTAGTTTGAATAGCACGATTCTTTTTTGCGATAGAATTGGTTCGCATAACTTCATATTCTGAAGGTCCAGAGATTGTTTCTTCAGCGGTAGGAGCAGACTCAATGACATCAGGCGTAGCTTGGTTTGAATCTTTGATTGTAGGGGCTTCCGGAACAGAAACGGTATCATTGTGATTTTTCATCGTTTGAAAAGCAGAGAAACTCAATAGAAAAGCTTCTATGCGTGGCAGCAGAAACTGATTGAAAGTTGTCTGTAAACTAACATAGATCGCCATCAAGACAATTACTGTCGCAAAAAATGCAACACTACTACTGAAATCGTCAACGCCTTTGGATAAAACAAACTGCCGAGCTAAAACGCCAACGACAAGAGTACCTACCAATACAAGGGAATAGAGTGCTATATGTTCTATACTTTTCTGATTCATAGTGATATTTGCTAATTGTTTGTGCGCAAATATATGTTATTTCATAGATACCATATTATAAATCCAAGAAAGTGGCAGCATTTGTCCTCAATATGTAGCTTTTTTCCTTGTCAAGGTGTCATTGTTTGACAAAAACTCAAAGGGAAATATATGTAAATTCATATTGGGGAGATTATTTTACTTTCTCTATCTAAATGGCTGAATGAAAAATCCTATATTTGTATAAATATAAAGAAAAGACTATGTTACTTCCAACAATGACATACAAAGAAATGTATGATAATCTTAGTAAAGATCTTAAAAAAGTAAAGATTCGAGAAGATTATTTTCTTCCAAAAGCAATAAAAGAATTCAAAAAGGAAAGAAGATTCCCAGCTTGGAGGTGGTATGAATACACTGTACCTGCATCACAAAACAAGTATATTATATTTTTTTATGTTGAAAGTCGTGCTTTCATTGAAAAACCAGAAAATGGCAATTATTGTGTAGTTTTTGACAACAAGAATAATAGGTTTGTAATTAAATGGGGGGCTTGTGGATATAATCACACAAAAGATGGACCATTAATGCTTCTTAGGCAGATTCAAGTATATACAAGTCATTTTTTTGATAGATATAAAGAACGATGTTTAAAAGATTTATCACTTAATGCGAACGATGTTGTTTGTAGATATTTGTCAAGAAACAAAGAGGTAATGCCTATTGAAATGAATAATGAGATTAATAGACATTTAGATCAATACGGAGCTGGTGCAAAATATGGTTTTCGAGTTAGAGATGGCTTCTGCTTTGCATTGCTAGACTTACAGGTTATGCAAAGTAAAGATGGAGATTGTGAAAAAGATAAGCCACAAGCGATGTATGTAGTTTATAAAACATTTATGAATGAGGCTGATATGGCTGATACGCAATTATCTGCGATAGACAAATCTCATTATGATGCATGGTTAAGATATATACAAACTCTTCAAAAAGAGGCAACAGATGGAAAAATAACTCTTACACTTGATGCATAATTAATAAGAACAAACTATCTGCATTATTAAGGTATTGGTTGCAGATAGTTCGTTCTGTAAATTCTTTATTTCAGCGAAATCTTATTCGCCGTCTCGCGTTTCTTAGAATTAACCAAATCAGCATATATCTGTGTGGTGGTGACATTCTTGTGCGTCAGCATCTTCGATACTGTGTAAATGTCTGTGCCTAAAGAGATTTGGATGACCGCATACGAGTGCCTGAAGCAGTGGAAGGTTATGTGTTTTCTGATTCCGGCTTCGGCAATCCATTGTTTCAGTGGATGATGAGTCATGGAGCGGGTTAAGCCTTTGAAAACTTTTCCAGTACCCCATTCGCCACACAACTCCAGTGCCTCCTGACTGATGGGAAGGG
>ERZ826146.222-NODE-222-length-69527-cov-4.691602_pt1 | contig 69527 bp, 58 predicted proteins | sample MGYA00519857_ERZ826146 | MGnify/ENA primary metagenome ERZ826146 (study PRJEB31778, sample SAMEA3449222) | human gut metagenome | biome: human gut; feature: human-associated habitat; material: faeces | place: United Kingdom | collected 2010/2012 ...
CTGTCGCTGTTGGCTTCCACCCAGTCGATGCCCGCGTTCCGTGCGTCGGACAGGCCGCCGTTTTCCTTGTGGATGACATGGACGCGGCTGTCCTGCCGGACGTATTCGTCACAAATCTCCCCGCAGCGGTCGGGACTGCCGTCGTCCACCAGAATCAGCTCAAAATCCTGATAAGTTTGCCTTAGAATGCTGTCCACGCACCGGTTCAGGTAAGGCTCGACCTTGTACACCGGCACGATCACGCTAATTGTGGGCATCTTTTCTCACGACCTCCGCTAATTTATCAAACCATGGGCGCAGGGGCGCATTGTCATACCGGCAGTTTTCCATCGCCAGCAGCTCCGGCAAATACCGCTCCACTTCCTCAGGGGTTTTTGCGTAGCGGACGTAGGGCAGGTAGGAAATCCATTCATAGGTTCCCCGAACCTTGTGGTTACTGCTGCTCATGGCGATGCAGGGCGTACCGGCGAGAGCACAGAACACCATGCCATGAAGCCGGTCTGTAATGACCAGCCGCGCCGAGGCAAGCTCCTCCATTTTCTCCCGAACTTGCATTTCCCGGCTCTGCTTCGTGACCTTCTGGCCGGAATACATATCCGTATAGCCGAAGGCAATGCCCTTCGACCGCAGCATTTCTTCCAGATTTTCCCGTTCCTCCACAGGAAGGGAACGTTCCTTGTCACTGCGCAGGCACAGGAGGACGCCCTCCCGCCGCTGAGGCTTTGCGCCGAAGGTGTCCATGGACGCCGAAAGCACGATGTCCGGGGTCAGAAGCACCCGCGTGTTGGGGTACAGCGACGTCATGATGTCGTAGGACTGCTTTTCCCGCGCCACCATGGTCAGCTTTTTCCGTCCGTCGTAGACTTCCGTGGAGGCTTTTCCCTCCGCGTCTCCGTCTTCCCCCGGCAAATAGCAGATCGTCTGTGGGAAGATGACATTCCGGTTTTTTGCAAAGGCGGAGACCTGACGGCGGTGGAGATTTTCCTCGTTCCGCCACTGATTTCCCAGATGCCCGCCGCCGAGCTGGGCAATGAAGCCGTTCTTCGGCACCCATTTCCGGATCCGCTCCCAGTCCCGGTCATAGTCCTCGTCGGTCAGCTCAATGATCCGCTCTTCCTCCCAGCCGCAGGACCTGAGGAACGCCTTCTGCGCCAGAACGATCGCGCTGTCCCCCAGATTGTCATGGGACGGCGTTCCGATCAGATAGACCTTTTGCCCCAGAGGGAATACGATCTCCCGCCACTTTCTCAGGCGGCGCTTCCGTTCCAGATGGTGCTCCCACTGCCTGTGATACCACCAGTAGACCGGGCGCAGGAATCGTTTCAGGGAATCCGAAATGCGCATTGTTGTCATCTCTCCCGTCTGTCCAGACGCAGAATTTGGAAAACCGTCCGCTTCCCCCAGCGCAGGAAGCTGTGGAGCCATGAATCAGGATACCACTTTTTCAGCTCCTTCACCGTGAGCCGGGAACGGTAGTAGCGGAGCTTGCCGACAAAAACGCTGTTGCTGTCCGCCAGCTTCCCGCTGAGGAATGCTTCCATCTCCGGCGTGTACCATTTGGCCTCCGGCCGGTTTCTCAGCTGGGCGTATGTCGGGGTTTTCAGGCTGGGAATCACCCCCAGGCTCATGAAGTGGCTGGAATTGACGCAGTAAGGACTGCCGCAGTGCTTTCCCACCGCTTCAAAGGGAATAGGCGCGTCCACATCCTCGAAAATGTTCACACCGTCGTAATCGGCATAGCATTTGGTCAGCACGCCGGTCTGTAAATTCAGCGTTCCCGACCAGTCCCCGGCGAAGCAGAATTCCTTCCGCTTCACGCAGAAATTTTTCGTGGTAAACTCAAACAGCGGCGAGTGAAATTTTTCGCCGTTGGCGAGGTATTCTTCCCGCGTTCCCTTGGTAAAGATGCCAAAGGGCTTGCGCTGCTCATCTCTCGTCAGCGCTACCTGAGGGTACGCCCCCACCTTTTCCATGGACAGCCGCTGAATTTCCTCGATGTAAGGAACATACTCGTCGCACAGGTTCAGCTGTAACAGAATGGACGCCCCGGCGTCGCGCATTTTCCGGATGTTGTCGAAAAACGTCTCCACCCAGCCTTTGCGCAGCAGCTCCGTATAGTGCATGGAGAAGGAAAGGTGCAGATGGCCGATGTTCTCCCCGCAGGCTTCGATCAGTTCGTCAAAGCGGCGGCTCAGCGTCCCGTTGGTGGTGATGTTGACAAAATGCCCCTCTTTCAGCAGCTCTTCCACGATGGGGACGACCTCTTTCTGCGCCAGCGTCTCTCCCGCGCCGCAGATGCTGATGAAGCACGTTCCCCCCACCCGTTCCGGGCGCAGGGCACGGGCGATGTGCTCCGGGGAATAGGGCATGTCCGCCAGCGTCATTTTCCGTCTGTCTTCCTGAATGATGTAGCAGTAGGGACATTCCAGATTGCACACCGACACCGGCACCAAGCACTCAAAGAACCGCTTGATCTTAGCCATTCTTCCCCTCCACGACCTGAACGTCGTCAAAGTGGATGCTTCCCCAGCCGTTGGCGTTCCACTTCATGTTGTACAGCGGCTCGTCCTCCTCTACGGTAAAGGCGAAGGCGCGCACCACGATATCGTGGCGGGTCTGGGTCGTACCATCGTAGGAAATGGTGATGAGGTCGGCGACATACTCCCCGGGGGCAAGATTTTTCCCGTCAAATTCCAGCTGTACCGTGCTTTCTCCCGGCCGGAGGGTAAAGGTCTGGGAATAAGCCGTGCCGACGGCCGCACCCCCGGCGCTGCATATCACAAAGCGGAGCATCACGTCGGGGATTTCGCACCTGCTGTCATAGTCCAGCGAAAAGCGCAGCTTCTTCTCCCGCGCCATACTGCCGCAGTCCAGATGCACCGCGTTGAGATGGCATGCCTCCGTAATGCCTTCCAGACGCTTGATCTTGGACACGTCGTAATCGCTTTGCAGCGCCAGCATATTGCCTTTGGCATATACCCCGATGGCGTCCTCTACATCTCCGTCAAAGATGATCTTTCCCTTGTCCATCACGATGCACCGGTCGCACAGCTGACGGATGGTTCCCATGTTGTGGCTGACGTAAAGGACAGTCCGTCCCTCGACCTGGGCGACTTCCCGCATTTTTTTCAGACACTTCTGCTGGAAATTTACGTCGCCAACTGCCAGCACCTCGTCCATGATCATGATCTCGCTATCCAGATGCGCAGCGACGGAGAAGGCCAGCTTGACGAACATACCGGAGGAATACCGCTTCACCGGGGTGTCGATAAAGTCCCGCACCTCGGAAAATTCGATGATGTCCTCCATTTTGGCATCGATCTCCGCTTTGGTCATGCCGAGGATCGCACCGTTCATGTAGATATTCTCCCGGCCGGTCATTTCCCCGTTGAACCCGGTTCCCACCTCCAGCATGGAGGCAATACGGCCGTAGATGTCAATCTCACCCTCGGTGGGCGCGGTGACGCGGCACAGCAGCTTCAGAAGCGTGCTTTTTCCCGCGCCGTTGCAGCCGATGATGCCCAGCGCCTCGCCCTTGTGTACCGTCAGGTCAACGCCGTTCAGCGCCATAAACGTCTGTCCTACCAGGCGCTGATCCATATTCACGGGGAGATTGGGGTCTTCCTTCCCCCGCACACGCGCCCACCAGCTCTGCAGGTCGGCGGTCAGCGTGCCGCCGCCGATCTGCCCCAGCTTGTAGCGCTTTTTCACGCCGGTCAGGCGGATGGCAATATCCTGTTCGTTCATAATCCGCCCTCCTTACACCGTATCCATAAAGGTGCGTTCCACCTTGTTGAAGACCACAATGCCCAGCAACGCAATTACCAGCGTCACGCCCCATGACAGGAAATAGTAGCCCCAGTTCACCGTTCCCTGCCCCAGAATCGCATAGCGCATCAGCTCCACGGACTCGGTCACGGGATTGATTTGCAGCAGCGTGCGCATCCAGCCCTCGCCCAGCATGGACAGGGGATACACCACCGGCGTGGCGTACATCCACAGCGACACACCGAAATCCACCAACACCGTGAGATCTCGGTATTTCGTGGTCATGCTGGAAATGATGATGCCGAAGCCCATGCCCAGAATGCCCAGATGCACCAGCTCCACGGGAATCATCAGCCACCACAGCCAGTGGGGATGCACCACGCCCTGAATGAGATAGTACACCATAAACACCAGCACCAGCGCCATCTGAATGCCAAAGCGGATGACCGTGGAGATGACGTTGGAGATGGGCGTGGTCAGGCGGGGAAAATACACCTTGCCGAACACGTAGGCGTTGGCGGTAAAGGTATTGGCGTTGTGTACCAGACAGGTGGCGAAATAGCTCCAGACGGCGTTGCTGCACAGATAGAACAGGAACGTGGGGATTCCATCGGTGCCGATGCCGGCAATGCCGCCAAAGACAAACGCCTGCACGATACTGGTAAACAGGGGCGTCAGGAAAATCCACGCAGGGCCGAGGATGGTCTGCTTATAGCTCACCACGAAGTTCCGCTTGGTAAACAGGTAAATTAAGTCCCGGTACTGCCAGACCTCTTTCAGGTTCAGATCCATCCAGCGGTGCTTTGCCGAGATATGGGTGTGATACATGGAATTCTCTGCCATAGGATTACCTCTTTTTTCGGATAAATTGCAGCAGGTTATGGAATGTCTTCATAGGCGCAACCAGCCAGCGGGGCATATCGATATATTCCGCAATCTGGGCGTCGGTACAGCGATCCATAGCGTCGCAGGTGAAGCCGTACCACATGCCCAGCTTGGTTTTCAGGGGATAGTGGAAGAATACCGCCTTCTCCCGGAAGAACAGCGCCGTTCCCCGGGGGTTGTCCAGAAAGACCTTGTACCCCGCCTTGGTCAGGCCGTCGTCCTTGTACTCCCAGATCCAGATAATGTCGTCGTAGTAGCGAATACGGTAGCCGTCGTAGGCCATCCGGTTCCAGGTCACCGCTTCGGTCATGAATTTTTCTCCGGGAAATTCCGGATACAGGTAGTTTCTGTGGATTTCCGTATAGAAAATCAGTGCCCGCTCTCCGTCGATTCTGCCATACATATCAAAGGCGTTGCCGTCCAGATACGCTTCCCCAAATCGGGTGTTGGGCGTTTCGGTAGGGCTTTGTCCTCCGTTTGCCACGATGCCGCAGAATTTCTGATCTTTCGGAAGCGTCGACTCCCAGAGTGCCACCTTTTCCAGTGCGTCATCCGTCAGGTAGTCGTCGGAATCCACTGTGAAAAACAGTTCTCCCTGCGCCAGCTTCAGACCGTAGTTGATGGCGCGGCACTTGCCGCCGTTTTCCTTGTAGCAGTAGCGGATAGGAAAGGGATTGTCTTCCTGCTGCCACCGTTCAAACAGCGCCTTTGTCCCGTCGGAGGAGCCGTCGTCCACCACCAGCCATTCAAAGTCCGTGAAGCTCTGACGCTGTAGGGAGCGGTAGAGATTTTCCAATATGTACGCCCGGTTGTAGGTTGGGGTGAAGACCGTTACTTTATGAGAAAACGCCATTTCATTCGCTTCCTTTCCCGTTTCTGCGCTCCAAGCAATTCATCAGGCGGCAGCTGCCTTCAAAGGACAGCTGTCCCAGAACCAGCCACACATTCCCGGCAGGCGACAGCTTTCTGCTGGGCAAAAGCGGCGTCAGCCCGGAAACCGTCTTCCGCAGGCTTTCCTTTGCCTGACGCAGCTCCTCTCCGGACAGGTACTGAATACTCATTTGCATTGCATACTGGCAATATAGGAACAGATTTGCCCTGCCCTCATATTCCAGCGACGGCATATGCGTTTTCAGATACGCCAGCCGCTGCTCCTGTGCCTGAACGCCCTCCAGTCTGCGCAGCGAAAAGCCGCCATGCATAACGCTGTCCGGCTGCTGACGGTAGGCATAGAGCTTTCTGGTGGAGCGAACCAGCCGCTTCGCGTTTCCCAGCACCCGATAGGTGAAAAATTCATCATCGATTTTCGTCCCGACCGGGAACCGGATATCCCCGACGGTTTCCCGGCGGTACAGCTTGTTCCAGATCAGCTGGCGAAACGCCGTATCCCGAATGTGGCAGCGCATGGCTTCCAGGGGTGTATAGAAGGAAATCTCTCCGGCATCCGTGCCGAAAACAGCGTCGTTACGCTCCGTCTCCACGAAATCACATTCGGCGATATCCGCCCCTTCTTCCAGAAGCGTGTGCAGATATTGGTAACAGTCAGGGGCGATATAGTCGTCGCTGTCCACGAACGCAATTCGTTCTCCCCGCGCCGCATCCAACCCGGCATTTCTGGCTGCGCCGCCTCCGGCGTTTTCCTGATGAATCACCCGAATCCGGCTGTCTTTTTCTGCCCAGGCGTCACACATGGCACCGCTGGCGTCCGGGGAGCCGTCGTCGATCAGGATAATTTCCAGGTTGGAATAGGTCTGATTCACGATGGATTGGACACAGCAATCCAGATAGCTTTCCACTTTATAGACAGGGACGATCACGCTGATCAATGGCAACTGCGTCATAGTGTATCCTCTCAGTGTTCCTCTTCCCGCCGGAAGAGCTTCTCGTACAGTCTGTACGTCATGGCGAACAGCCCCGGCGTCCTGCAAACCATTTTTGCCAGCAGCCGGTTTCGCTTTGACAGCAAATGGAAATACCCTTCCTGCTCCTTCATCTCGGCGCGAACCCGCCGGCGCCATTCGTCATACCGCTTCTCCGGATGCACGGAGAGCTGGGCGTAGGCAAACAGGAGATTCCGCATCAGCGCCCGGCGGGCGTCTTCTCGAATCTCGTCGCAGCTGTCCTCCACGATCAGCTCCCGAACCCGGATGGGGTCGAACAGGCTGTGCTCGTTCAGCTGCCGGAAGGAGGCGGAATTTTCCCGCAAAATATAGCGGTAGGGGCAGAAATCCTCATATACCGACCGTTTTGCCCGGGAGAACAGAAAGTAATTCATGAGATAGTCTTCGTTGTTTTTGATGGCGGGGTTCATCCGTTCCGCCAGTCCGGCGAACAGCTCCCGGCGGTACAGCTTGGTACACAGGCTGGACTCGACCTGCCCGCCGTCCAGCAAATCCCGCAGACCGGTCAGATTGTCCTGCTGCCGCAGCCCGCCGGTATTGTGGACATAGGCCACCCTGCCGTCGGGAAACTCCACCCGGTGTCCGCAGTGGGAAATGTCCGCGTCATAAGTGTGGGCATTTTCCAGAAGATGGCGGTACATATCCGGGTCTATGGCATCGTCGCCGTCGGCGAAGCCGACCCATTCCCCCGTGGCCACCGCCACGCCTGCAAGGCGGGCAGAGGTCACACCGCCGTTTTCCTTGAAAATCGGTCTGATACGCCCGTCCCGGGCGGCATAGTCCTCCATCACCTGCCGGGTGTTGTCGGCGGAACCGTCGTCCACCACAATGATTTCCAGCTTTGAATAGGTCTGCGCAAGGACGCTGTCCAGACACCGAGGAAGCCATGGAGCGACATTATACGCCGGTATGATGACCGAGATGGTTTCGCCCTCCATTTTGCTTCCTCCTTATTTTTTCGCTGTTAAGCGCTCATATTCTTCGCAGTATCGTTTTGCCATAGTCTCCGCAGAAAAACGGGCGCTGTCCGCCAGCGCGTTCTGCCCAAGGGTTCTGCGCAAGTCCTCGCTGTCGATCAGCTTTTCGCAGGCCGCGCACACCTCGTCGGGGTCGCAGTCCATCAACAGTCCGCTCTCCCCATCCCGAAGCATATCCGGCACGCCGCCGACTCTGGACGCCACAATGGGCAGTCCCGTTCCCATGGCCTCGATGATGGTCATGGGCATTCCCTCATATTTGGACGGCAGCAGGAACATATCCGCGTCGTGGAGATAGGGATGGACGTCCGCCTGATTTCCCAGAAAATGGACGGCATGGCCGATGCCCAGTTCCCGTGCGAAATTTTCCATTTCCGTCCGCAAATGCCCGTCCCCCAAAAGGTTCAGGCAGCAGTTGGGGTGGGTTTTCAGGAGCTTTGCAAAGGCTTGCAGCAATCCCGCGTGGTTTTTCTGCTCGTCAAACCGGCCAATGTGCAACAGGGAAACGGTGTCCCCCAGCCCATAGTCCGTTTTAGGAACGCACCGGCGGAGATTCACGCCGTTGAAGATCACGGGAACGCGGTCAAGGCCGTAAAACTCCGTCACCGTCCGCTGAACCTCCGGGCTGAGCGCCACCGGCACAGACCAGCCCCGGTGATAGTAAAACCGGTTGAGAATGGCCTGGGCAGTCCCCTCCGCCTCCACCTTCGCCACATTGTGCACCGTGTGGACGCTGGGAATGCCCCCCGCCAATCTAGCCGCCATCACCGCGTACAGAATCACGTTCAGGTGGGTGTGGACTACGTCCGGCCGTTCCTCCCGGAAAATCTTCGTGAGCTTCGGCACCACGGACATATCCAGCCCCGGCTTTTTGCTTAAGTACCGGATACGGACGCCTGCTGCCTCCATGCGGCCGGAAATCTCCGTCCGTTCATCAAACAGACTCACCACGACCACGTCGTGTCCCAGCTCCCCCAGGGCGTAAGTCAGATTTTCGCACATGGTTTCCGCCCCGCCGAAGCAGAAATAGGGGATGACCTGCAATAGTTTCATAGTGTTCCTCCCCACTGGCGGTAACAGGCGAGAATGGTGTCGTTGTATTTTTCTTCGTCGTTGATTTTGGCGAATTTCTTCGCCGCGTTTTCGGAGAGAAGCCGTCTATGGTCAGGATTTTCCACGATTTTCAGAATGTCCTCCGCCAGCACGGCGTCCTCGTCGCTGAGGTATCCGTCCACGCCGTTTTCGATCAAATCCTTCATCCCGTCGGACGGGGTACTAACCACCGGCGTTCCCAGCGCCATGGCCTCCAGGGCGCACATGGGCGTTCCCTCCCAGCGGGAGGTCAGGATCATTGCCTTGCTGTCCGCCACCATTTTGATGGGGTTGCTCTGGAAGCCCAGAAAATGCACGTTGTCCTGCAAGTCCAGTTCCCTGCACAGCGCTTTTGTCTCTTCCTCCAGTTCTCCCGCACCGACCACCGCCACTTTGATGTCCGGCTTGCGAGCCTTCAGAGCGGCGCTCAGACGCATCAGGCGCTGGGGATCCTTCTGATAAGTCAGACGGCCGAGGTAGATCATGTCAAAATCGTAGGTATTTTCATCACTGTCCCGCATGGCAAAAATCCGCTTGGCGTCGATAATATTGTACAGCACGCTGCTCTTTTTGGCGAACAGCCTGTGGAACACATACCCCTCGTAGGAGCTGTTGGAGACCCAGAAAATATGCTTCGCCCGGAAGCCCGCCAGCAGATAGGCGATGGACTTCGCGGACAGTCCTCTGGCGTCGTAGGCGTTGTTATGGATGTGGGAAATCAGGGGGATTTTGCCGCAGCACAGCGCCGCAACGAAGCTGGTGCGCATGTCGTGGGCATGGATGACGTCCGGCCGGTACTCCCGAATCACCCGGCTGAGGGTCGCGGGGGTCAGCTCCTCCACGCCATAGTGCCGGATGCCCATGCCGTCCAGGATTTCCCAGACCTCTTCGCATTCCAGGCTGCAATAGGCCATGTCCACCCTGCCCTCAAAGGCTTTGATGATCTGGGCGGCAACCTTTTCCGCGCCGGTGTAAATTTTGGAATACAGAACGTGCAGTACCTTCATGTCTCCGCCCTCTTCTCTCTTATTTTTCCGCTGCTTCCCGCATATTCAGGCTTTCCATGCCGTATTTTTCTTTCAGTTCGGCGTAATAGCGGAAGATTTCTTCCAGCTGCGCCATGTGTTCCGCCGTGCGGACGCCGATATTGTGGGGGTGCCACCACAGATGGAATGTCAGGCCGTTTTTCGCCGCGTGGAGCATCTGGCGTTTGATTCTGTGGACCTTTAAGCCCTCCATGAATTTCAGCGGCTTAAAAATCGGCCGGAACATCTGGGTCCCCCGCAGGTTCCAGATGCCGTCTTCCTGCTTTGGCGTGTAGCTGCCGTACCCGGTGATGGGGAAATAGGTGTCCGTCAGCCGCAGTACCCGCAGGGGAAAATGGACGTGAATCTTATTTTCCACCCAGTTGTCTTCCATTCCCCGGTAGGCGGTGAAGCCCAAGTCCCGCAGCACCCGGATGTATGCCGGGTCGCACTGGTTCCGGGGCAGCACCGCAGAGGTCAGGGTGTAGCCGTATTTTGCGGCAATGGCCTTCGCAGCGGTCATATCCGCCGCGAACTGTTCCGCCGTCTGCCCCTTTTCCTTGCAGTAGTAATGGGAAAAAGTGTGGCTGCCGATCTCCTGCCCCGGCGTTTCGGCAACCAACTCCACCAGAGACGGGGCAAAAAAGCAGGGCGCGTCCGCTTCCGTTTCTCCGATTTTGGAGAACTCGGCATAGGAATTCAGCGCCGGGTCATCGTAAGCAGGCCGCAGACCTTCCTCCGGGAAAAACGAGGCCGCTTCCTGTGCGCTTCTGGCGAACAGGAACCCAACCGTCGCCCACGTAGCGTGGATGCCGTATTTCTGGAACAGCGCCAGCAGCCCGGGAATCGCCTTTCTGCCGCCCAGAACATGATCCTGATACTTCTCCAGCGGGCACACGTCCAGCATTCCCCAAAACAGCTCAAAATCCAGCGATACGATCAGCGTTCCGGCCATGCCGCCGCCCCCCTTCGTTCATACACTTAAGTAAATTTCCTTCATTCTCTGCTGTACCGCTTTCGCGTCGAACCGGGAAACCGTCTGCGACGCAGCGCGTCCCAGCTGTTCCCGCAGCGCCGGGTCATGGTACAGCCTCATAATGGCCGACGCCACGCCCTCGGGCGTGTTCTCCGCAAACAGGCCGTCAACGCCGTGCTCGATCAAATCCGTGTTGCCCCGGATCTTCGAGCAGACCGCAGGCAGGCCGCAGCTCATGGCCTCCATCAGCGCCACCGGCATTCCTTCCCGGAAGGACATAAACGCGAATATGTCGCTGCACCGGCACAGTTCCGGCACATCATGGCGATAGCCAAGGAAGTGGACATGCTCCCAGATGCCCAGCTGCCGCGCTTCGGCTTCCAGCGCGTCCCTCTGCTCTCCCCGGCCGCAGATGAGGTAGTGCATGCTTTCATAGCCCGGCTCGTTTTTCAGCAGCGCCAGCGCCTTGAGCACCGTAGAATGGTTCTTGTTTTTCGTCATTTCCGCCACGGTGAGGATCAGGAAATCCTCCTCGGTCAATCCCAGCTCCCGGCGCTTTTCCGCCCGGTCTACGGTGCCGACGTGGAATTTTGCCGTGTCCACCCCCACGCCGGGGACGTATTCAATACGCTTCGCGCGGATTTTCTTCTTCGCGAAGGCATAGTCCTCTTTGTTAATGGTCACGAGGACGTCCGTCAGCGGTGCCAGCAGCCATTCCGCCGGGTAGAACATCAGCCAGTTTTTCACGGGCGCACCCTTGAAAAAGTGGAAGCCGTGGGCGGTGTAAATCACCTTGGTTCCCCGCTTCCGGGCGTCCCGCGCCGCCAGACGGGCGATCATGGCGCCCACGGGGGTATGGCAGTGAATGATGTCGAAATGCTCCCGGTCGATAATGGCTTTCAGCTCCCGGTAGGCTTTGATGTTGGCCGCCTTCCACGGGAGACGTTCAAAGGGAATGTCATAGTAAGTATCGCAGAATGGAATCTTGCAGTCGGCGGGGTCTTCATAGTCGTTCCGCGCCGCCACTGCTGTCTCCCAGCCCATGTCCTGAAACATTTTCAGATAGGGGATATGGAATTCCATAATGTGGGTTTTGACCACCGTTGCCACGAACAGCACTTTTTTCATTCCATTCCCTCTTTTCGGATACAATGTCGAATGTATTATACACCATTCCACGTCCTATTTCAACCACAAGCGCGAAAAAAGGCCGGGCAGCAAGCCCGGCCTTTCCATATTTCATTCTCATACTGAACTCCAATTAAAATCTTTAGAAAAGATTTTAATTGCCCGAAGGGCAAGGAGTTCATATGAGACTTGTTTTGTGATTTCTTTCCTTATAAATCACAAAACTGGCAGCGCCATCAGGCGATGCCTTCCTGATTGAAATCAAAGATTTTAATCAGGAAATAGTATCAGATCAATACTTTCCGCTTTCTGATCCGCAAAAGCTCCCATAGGCCAATGGCCGCGCCCAGTCCCCAGCGCGCCAGCCACAGTCCATCCGCCGCCACGGACGCCACGGCCACAGCGGCGAACACCGCCGCGTACCCGACCCACATTTTCAGCGGGAAGGGGTATTCTTTCCCGCCCAGAGCGAAACGGACGTACAGATAGTGCAGCGTCAGCTGCAGGCTGTGGGAAATCAGCGTCGCCACCGCCGCGCCGGCCATGCCGATGCGCAGGATCAGCAGATAATTCAGCCCCACATTTATCAGCGACGACACAATAGTGATGATCGAGACGACCTTGGTCTTTTTGTGGTAATACTCGAAATTCACCGGGAAGGTACACAGGAAATTGGTGTAGTAGCTGGACACAAAAATGGGAATCAGCATGGTGCTTCCCCAGAAATCCCGGGAAACATAGACATAGCGGTACACTTCGCTGGCCAGCAGCACGAAGCCCACGGAAAGCACCGTGAACAGCTCCAGAAAATCCCCCGCCTTTTCCCGCAGATTCTCCCGGTTGCCCTGCTTCATGTCCTCGAAGAAAAAGGGGCACCATGAATTGTTCAGGGCGGTGAACAGGGTGAACATGATGCCGCCGAAATTCAGCGCCGCGCCGTAGCAGCCCACCGTGGCCTCGTCCATCATCTGCTGGAGCATCACCTTGTCGCTCTGCCCCAGAATCAGGTCGGAAAGATTATAAAATACCGCTGGAATGGCAAGAACGACGCAGAATTTCCAATATTCCTTGTTGTAAAAGGTCTTCCCCTTCGCCAGAATCCAGATGCACACCGGAATGCCCAGCACGCCGTAGGTCACGGCGATAGCGGAAATGCGGCCTAAGTAGTTGATCTGCTTGGGCAGCAGCAGAATCAGCACAATGGAGAGGATCAGGGTGGTCAGCGTCACCACAAGGGACATGACCATGTTCCGCCCTGCCTTGAATTCGTAGACGAATTTGGTGTTCAGGAAGTTAACGCAGAAGGTGCCGAAGCCCTGAATGAGCATCAGCACGATCAAAAACCAGCTCAGCTTCAGCGCCCCGGAAATGGGGCCGATAAAGCACAGCACCAGTGCGCTGAAAATCAGATACACCAGCGTGGACAGGCTCATGGCCGAGGACTGGTAGCGCAGCTGGTCTCCCTCCGGGTACTCCACCCGGGCGTTGACCAGCGTCCCCTGGGTCTGCAGCGTGAACACAATGGCGATCACAGCCACCCATGTGTTGTAAATTTGGGTAACGCCGTAACCGCTGGTTCCCAGCAGACGGGTAAACAGGGGCGCTGTGAATATGGAAATGCCTCTGAGCAAAACGGTGCTCAGAATGTTAAAAAAAGCAACCCGGTTTCGTCGATTCATAGTTCACTCCGCGCTTTTTGCATCCGTTTTCCCGGGACGCACCCCGTGGTAAAGCCCCCGCATGGGGCGGTACAGCCCGGCGGCCAGCAGCAAATCCGTCACCCGCTCCTGCCTGCCAAACAGCGGGCTGGTCAGCAAAAAGGAAATATGCCTGCAAAGCGCCTTCCGGGACAGGCGGTATTCCTCTGCAAATTTCTGCCGGGTATCCTTGTCCGCCAAATCCAGCGTCAGCAGATTGTAGGCGAGGGAACGCACCCGCAGATACCGCGCCGCATCCGCGATTCCCGGATAATTGTCCCGGATAAACGGGTAGACTTCTGCCGTATGTCTGGAAAAGTGGAAGGTTTTCTCCGAAACCGAGGATGAGGTGATGCTCCCCGGCCGGTGGTAATAATTGTAAACGGGGCAGGGCAGCATGGCCGCCTGTCCGGCATCCAGCGCAATGCGGTAGGTGGTAGGAACGTCCTCGCAGATCACCCCAAGGGGATAGCGGGCAGACGCAAAAAGGCTTCTATGGTACAGCTTGTCCCATGCGGCGGAGTCGATGTTCTCCCAATGGAAAATCCTGCGCACCAGTTCTTCCCCGGAAATGACCTCCTCTTTGGGCGGGCACAGCCCCAGCGTCTTCTCCCCGGTCTCGCTGCTGACGTCCCAGCGCCCCGCGCAGACCAGACGGACACTGTATTTTTCCATCAGCGCCATCATTTTCTCGTACATATCCGGCTCGATCCAGTCGTCGCTGTCCACGAAGGAAAGATATTCCCCCGTCGCCGCGTCTATCCCGGCGTTCCGGGCGCTGCTCAGGCCGCCGTTTTTCTTGTGAATTGCCTTGACTCTTTCGTCCTGCCGGGCGTAGGCGTCGCAGATGGCGCCGCAATTGTCCTTGGTGCCGTCGTCCACCAGAAGGATTTCCAGATTCTCATAGCTCTGCGCCAGAATGGATTCCACGCACCGGGAAAGGTACTGCTCCACATTGTACACCGGAACAATGACACTGATTCGCGGGCTCTGATTCATGCCGCATTCCTTCCTTTCTCACCCTTCTGTGGCAAGGCTTTTATAAATTTCCAGCAAATCCGCCAGATTCTTTTCCGGGTCGTGGGTCACACCGGCGTGGGCGCGCGCCGCCTCGCCCATGGCTTCGGCCGCCTCGCCCTGTGCAAAAATGTTCTCCACATAAAACGCCAGCATATAGGGCGCGGTGGAGGGGTAGACCTCTCCTTCCAACCTGTGGCGCATCATGGTCGTGACGCCGCCCACGTCCGCCGCCACACAGGGCACGCCCAGCAGCATGGCCTCCCCCAGAGAATTGGGGGAATTCTCAATGGTGGATGGCAGCACGAACACGTTCGCGTCAAGGAACGCCTGCTTCATTTCCTCCCCGCTGAGACTGCCCAGAAATTCGATCTTATCCTCCACGCCGTACTGCTCCGCCAGATCTGCCAGATATTTCTGGTAATTGGTTCTGCGCAGCCTGCTCGCCGTCAGGAAGCTCTTTCCCGGCACCGCCAGCGTGGCATCCGGGTAGGTCTTGACGATCTGGCCAAAGGCTTCCAGCAGATAGTGAAAGCCCTTCACGGGATAGGCGCAGCTGGAAGCGAAAATCCGGTGTTTCCGGCAGCTCTCATAGCGCCAAGTCCCCTGATAAAAGGGCTTGCGCAATGTCTCGTTGCAGAAATGGTACTTTGCTTCCGGATTGATCCGTCGGACGCAGGCCAAGTCCCAGTCCGTTCTGCCGATAATATGGCGCGCCTTTTGCAGGGCTTTTTCTTCCAGAAGCCCCCGAAGCACGAACTTTTCCCGCTGCTTCACGATATTGTCCCGCCGGGCAACATCACGGAAGGTGCTGCCCCGCTGAATCCTCTCCGGCACGCCCTCGGCATAATGCCCGGCATAAACCGAGCAAAGTCCCTGAATGCTGACCACCAGACTGTCCAGCCGCCCCGCCTTTTCCGCAGCGTTAACCATGGCAAGGGTGTGGCCGTACTCCGTCCCCCAGACGTGGATCACGTCCGGCTGGAAGGTATCCAGCTCCCCCCGGAACTGCGTTTCCAGCTCCGTCAGGTACACATAGGGCAGTCCCTCGGAAAAGAAAGCGTAGGAGCAGCGCGCATTCACCTTCCCCTCGCCGCCGTCGCCGGGGCAGAGAATGCGGATGTTCAGGTCTTCCCGTTCCAGCAGCCCTTCCAGCACGCTGTCAACCCACAGTCCGCCGCCGGTGGAGCCGCCGCTGACGGCTTCCTTCACTTTTCCGGGCACCATATTGCACAGCCACAGCAGCTTCATTGTACCCCGTCCCTTTCAAGCATGGCCAGAATTTTCCCGGCCTGCGTCACGTTGTTTTTTTCTTTTAAGATAAATTCACGGGCTTTCATGCCCTTCTCAAACAGGGCATCAGCGGGCTGGGCAAAAATCTGCTCCAGCTTCTCCGCAATGGCGTCAGCGGTTTCCTCCTCCAACAGGTACACGTAGGGGTGATATTCCTTGGGCATTCCCGGCAGAACCGTGGTCAGCACCGGGGTTCCCGTGGACATATACTCCATGGTCTTGGAGGGGAAGGAATATTTCACGTATTCCTCCCCCGTCGGCCGTGGATTGACCAACAGCGTCGCTGCCATCTCCCGCTCCACGATTTCCGCGTTCAGCAGCATTCCGCCGTAGAAGATTCGGGAATCCTCCGCGGCGATCTGGGAAAGCTCCTGCACATAATCCCCGGGGCCATAAATTTCCAGCCGGGCGTCCGGCAGATCTGCCTTCCGGAAGCCCTTCACCAGATTTTCAAGCCCATATTGCTTGCTGACGCCCCCGGCGTACATACACACCCGCGGGCTGGTCTTTCGCGCCAGAGACGGCTCCTGCCGCTCCATAGCGATGTCACTGTGCCCCTCCAGAATCACATGGGGCTTGCCCTTCGGGTTCAGATAGTCGTTCATGGCCTGGGTCAGCAGCACATAGTCCGTGCAGTGACGGATGACAAAATTGGAAAGCTTCTTGGAAAAGGCGCTGCCCCCCAGCATATCCGGCAAGTCCGTCACAATGCCCACGCACCGTCTTCCCCGCAGCTTCGCCGCCAGCAGACCGGCCAGCGCCGTCGTCCTGTTCAGGCAGTCCACCACCACCGCCGAATCCTTCCCCGCAAGGCGCGCAGTGCGGAAAAAGGTTCCCACGCCCACAAATACAGCCTTGACAATGGGATTCCGGACGGCGGGAATATAGCGGTAGCACGCGCCGCCCTCGGTCTCCCGGGGCAGACGGACAAAGGACTTTTTCAGAACCTCCCGGTTCACCGGCGGGTTCGCCACCACGTCCACCTTCGCTCCGGCGGCAAGCCCTTCAATGAGCAGGCGGTGATATTTCTGGGACTGAAAGGCGGGCTTCCGAGGGGCGTCCTCGAACAGCTGACGGTACACCCGGTCGGAACACGTTGTCACAGCGTAAATGATATGCATGGGTTATCTCCCATCTTTTTCAAAAATTGCAACGTGGGCTTTCGCCATGTTTTCAATGGTGTAGGCGCGGATTTTTTCCAGAGAAGCCGTCCCCATTTTCTCCAAGTCCGAGGACAGAATCTCCTTCATCTTCCCGGCAAGGGCAGCATCGTCCTCCACCGGCACGATACTCCCGTTGACGCCCTCCTCCACCAGCTCCAGACCGGCAACGCACCGGTCGGTGGTGATGACGGGCAGGCCGTAGGCCATGGCCTCGTTGATGACCAGTCCCCAGATGTCCTCCCGGGTGGGCAGGACGAACAAGTCCGCCGCCCTGTAATACCGGCTGAGGGCTTCCTTCTTCTGGAAACCCACAAAATGGACGTTATCCAGCCCCAGAGACGCGCGCATCTGCAAATAGTCTTCTGTCGGCTCGCCGCCGACAATGTAAATTCCCACGTCCTTGCCAAGTGAACAGGCGGCGTGCATCAGGATGTCGAAGCCCTTTCTGTGGATAAACTGGCCGATGGCCAGTACCATCCGCTTTTCCGGGACGCCCAGTTCCTCTTTCAGCGCCTGCTTTTCATCGGCGGAGGGAACGGCGGGGAGGATATCCTTCTCAAACACGGAGGAGAAGGGATAAAAATGAATGCGGCTTTCCTCCGCTCCGTAATGGACGAGGAATTCCGTTGTGTACCGCCCCGAGCTGAGCCACTGGTCCGCCTTGCGCACCAGCGACTTCTTGAACAGATACTTTATCTTCCGCTCCTGCCGGATCAGGCCGCCGTCTACTTCCATGTAGAAGGGAATTTTTCTTCTGCGCAGCCACCGCATCGCAAGGATCGCCGTGGGCGAGGAATAGCCGCATATCACGATGGCGTCGTAAGGCTTTTTCAGCCATTCGGTCACGTCCAGACACAGATTTTCGTCCAGAAAATGGGCAACGCACCGCTTCAGCTGCACCGGGCGGTAAGCGCCGCCCCCGGGAACGAACCAGTCGGCACTGCGGTTTTTCTGGTCTTCCACCCGGTCAGTGAACAGCACCGTCACGTCCATGCTTTTTGCCAGCTCATCGTAAAAATGGACCCGGTAGGGGGAAGCGTAGTTCGTCAGGAACAGCACTCGTTTCATACCGTTGTAACCTCTCAATGTCAATCGCCGAAATCGATCTGCACGATCTGATGGCGGTTTTCCCGCTGATCTTCCGGCGGGAGCTGCATATAGTCGCCGTACAGCGTGGTCAGGAACTTGTCGTATTCCGCCGGCGCTTTGAAGGTTTCTCCCTCAAAGGTCACGTCCGTCAGCGCCTGACACCACGCTTTCTCGTAGGCGTCCGGCTTCGTCATGGCACTCTGCTCGCAGACATAGCCGTTTTCCGGCAGCGCCGTCGCAAGCGCGTCATACGCCTTTGCAAGGCTTTCCTGATCGGCAAACAGCGCCCGCGCCTGATAGTATAGGTAGCCAATCCGCTTTTTCCAGAGGATTTTCTCATTCTCCCGCCAAGGCTGATAATGGGATTTCATCAGCTTTGTCCGGTAGATTTTCAGCAAACGCCCCGCCGTTTCCTGCCGTTCTCCTACATCCAGGGACACGGCGTCGTAGGGGAAAATGTCCACATAGAAGCCGTTTTCTTCTAATCTGTGGGACTTGGCCTCCAAGTACAGCGTGCCGCGCTTGCGCACCTTGCCGAAGGGCAGGGCGTAGTTGGGGTCTGTGTACCAGCTCTGCCAGCAGTATTCCGGTTTCAGTTTCTCCGGGGCGATGCGGCAGAATTTCTCATAATTCTCCCGCAGCATTCCCACATCCATATCGTCGTCCCACGGAATGAACCCCTGATGTCGCACCGCGCCCAGAAGGGTACCGCAGGTGAGAAAATAGGGAATGTCGTTTTCCTCGCACACCCGGCGGATCTCCTTTGCAATTTCCAGCTGGGTCAGCTGAACCTTTCTCAGCAGTTCCCGCTCCATAAGATTACCCCCTTTTCATAAGCCGTTCCACCAGCGCCATGACCGGGAACAGCCATAAAAACACGTCCGCAATGAGATTCTGCGTGTTAAAAGACATAAACAGGATAACGACCAGCGCCAGATTCACCCACATCTTCCGCTCCTTCCGCCACACCAGCGCGACCCAGCAGGCAATGTGGAGCAGCGCCGCCGGAATGCCGAAGGCGGAGAAAAGGATGAGGGTGGAAGTGGTATTGTTGGCGGTGGCATACAGCACCTCCGCTATCTTCGCACCAAAGATGGGATGGTGCAGGAAAATGGAAATGTCCGTCACAACAGCGTCCATTCTCTCCACCGAGGAATCCTGCCCGTTGACAAATTTGCCGATGGCCATGTCGTAAACTTCCCAGTAAAGGACATTTTTCCGGGCAATGGAAACGCCCGCTATCACGGCGACGCACAAAATCAGCCCGACCGCCACGGCGCATATCCGCTTGTCCCGATACCATTTTTTGTCAAAAAACAGCACGATCGCCAGCAGTCCCATTTCCGCGACGCCGCCGGTGGCAAACGTGGACACCATCGTCGCGGCCAGAATGCCGTTGACCAGCCACAGCTGCCACGGCTTTTTCCACTCGACCTCGTAATTGTTCAGATACAGCGCCGTGATCAGGAAAAACTGATAAACGCCCGGCTCCCGGAAAATGCCGAAATTCCGGTTTTTGACATACGTATCCGGGACAATGGACAGAAAGAAATTGTGAAATTCAAAGCCCATGGAATTCCGGAACACCGGCACCGCGTAAGCGCCACTATCCACGCCGATGCGCAGGATGTACGCCGCCAGCACGGAATACGCCCCCAGCACAGACAGAATCGCCACATAATACTTGGCCGCTTCCCGCAACGTAAGGAAATAAGACAAAAACACCGCCGTCAGCAGACACAGCAGGACGCTGAAATACATCAGCTGCCAGTCCCGCTTCACCAGCATGGGCAGCAGAAGCACCGCCGCCGCGATTCCGGCGACAATCATCCTCCGGTCTTTCAGAATTTGGAGCAGATTTCTCCGGTTGACGATCAGAAACGCGACACCCAGCAGGCAGATCACGCCCAGCATGAGAAACTGCGCCTTCTCAAAACCGATTACCGCCGTGGTGAACATACTGTCCCGCGCCAGAAAAAGCATGGCCGTGAAAAACGCGGCGAAGGCAATTTTTGTCCCACGGCTGTCCGGGAAGGGATAATGGGTCATTTGCGATTCTCCTTTGTGATCTGTTCCACGGCTTCCAGCAGATGCGCCGCGCCCCTTGGTACGGCGACGCCCCCGAACTGGCTGACGACCTCCTCGCAGGCAGTCCCCTGGTAAACCACGGCCTCCGTGCCGCAGCACCGGGCTTCCAGCACGGTCATGCCGAAGGTCTCCTCCGTGCTGGGGTTCAGGAATACGTCGGCGGCTGTATAGGCTTCCGCCAGCTCCTGAACACTGTTGGTACGGGGCAGCCCCAGAATTCCCGCCGGGAGGGATTGAATCTGCTTTGCGCTCAGACCGATCAGCACGATGGCATATTCTTCGTCCAACAGGTCATGAAGCGCCAGAAAGTCCCGCAGTCCCTTGCGCTCGTCCCAGACGCTGGCAACGCCCAGCAGGATGATTTTATTTTCCAGACCGTACTTTTCCCGGAAATTGCCGGGGGTGGGCTTGAAGATTTCCCGGTTCACCGTGTTGTATACCACCTTCACCGGGTAGTCCCTCAGAAAGCTCTCCTTTACCCGCCTTTCCAGCCAGTGGGAGGGGACGATGAGGGTCACATTGGGAATGCCCGTAAACAGTTCCCGCTTTTTTTCGTAATTTTTCCGGCTGTTGTCCAAAAGAATGCTTGCAGGATAAGCGCGTTTCTGTGGGCAGTCGTGGCAGCCGGTTTTCCAGCGGTCACAGCCCACATAGTCAAAATAGGCACAGTGACCCGTGAAGCTCCAGCAGTCGTGAAGCGTCCAGAAAATGGGCTTTCCGCAGCCGCGCAGATAAGGAAACAGCTCTCCCAAGTGAATGTAATAGCCGTGAACATTGTGCAGCCAGATCACGTCCGGGTCGTATTCCCTGACCCAATCCAGAAACCGCCGGGTCGCCCGCCGGGAGCCGAAGCCGGAATCGTCCAGCAGACGGCTTTCCGCCCCGTGGAGCCTATAGTCCATGGGCGTACCGATGCGCACCGTGGGAATATCGCTGCAATTTGCCTCTTCACGGCCAAAGGCGAGCACGCACTCATGCCCCTGCGCCATCAGCCCACGGCACTGCTCCGCCGCGATGCGCCCCGTGCTGCCAAAGCCGGCAACGGAGTTGATGAACAGGTATTTCATGCGTCTCGCCTCCCGATGTTGTGAAATTTTCCGGCTGTTTCATCATATCCAGAAAAAACAGCGCAATTTGTCGGCGTCTGGCTTCTTACGACTTTCTCCAGACCATTTTGTCCACCACGCCGGTGTAGGACTGGATGATCTTGACCACCTTGGTGGATACGTTTTCCTCCACATAGTCCGGCACGGGAATCCCCAGATCGCCGTCCCGGTTCATCTGAACGGCGGTGTCCACCGCTTGCAGAAGATTCTTTTCGTCAATGCCCGCCAGAATGAAGCAGCCCTTGTCCAGCGCTTCGGGGCGCTCCGTGGACGTGCGGATGCACACCGCCGGGAACGGATGTCCCACGGAGGTGAAGAAGCTGGATTCCTCCGGCAGCGTCCCGGAATCGGACACCACCGCGAAAGCGTTCATTTGCAGGCAGTTGTAATCGTGGAAGCCCAGCGGCTCGTGCTGAATCACCCGGCTGTCCAGGATGAAGCCCGTAGCTTCCAGCCGCTTTTTGGAGCGGGGGTGGCAGGAATACAGAATGGGCATATCGTACTTTTCCGCCATGGCGTTGACGGCGCGAAACAGGGACAGGAAATTCTTTTCCGTGTCAATGTTTTCCTCCCGGTGGGCAGACAGCAGAATGTACTCTCCCTTGGTCAGTCCCAGCCGCTGGTGGATGTCGGAAGCCTCGATGGCGTTTAAGTTGGCGTGGAGCACCTCCGCCATGGGGGAGCCGGTAACGTAGGTGCGCTCCTTGGGCAGACCGCACTCGTGAAGATACCTTCTTGCGTGTTCGGAGTAAGCCAGATTCACGTCGGAAATGATGTCCACGATCCGGCGGTTGGTCTCCTCCGGCAGGCACTCATCCTTGCAGCGGTTTCCCGCCTCCATGTGGAAAATGGGAATGTGCAGCCGTTTGGCCGCAATGGCGGACAGGCAGGAATTGGTGTCCCCCAGAATCAGCATGGCGTCCGGCTGAATGGCCGTCATCAGCTTGTAGGAGCAGTTGATGATGTTGCCCACGGTGGCGCCCAGATCGTCCCCTACTGCGTTCATATACACATCCGGGTCGGCAAGTCCCAAGTCCCGGAAGAAAATCCCGTTCAGGTTATAATCGTAATTCTGCCCCGTGTGGGCGAGAATGCAGTCAAAATATTTGCGGCACTTGTTGATGACTGCCGCCAGACGGATGATCTCCGGGCGGGTGCCTACGATGATCAGCAGCTTTAATTTTCCGTCATTGCGGAACGCCACGTCGGAATAGTCCAGCTTCATTTCCATGTCAAACCACCTCAAAGAATGTATCCGGCTTTTTCGGGTCAAAGCACTCGTTTGCCCACATGAGCGTCACAAGATCGTCCGTTTCGCTCAGGTTGATAATGTTGTGGGTATAGCCCGGCAGCATGTGGACGGCTTCGATTTTCTCTCCGGAAACTTCAAAATTCAGCACTTCCTCGGCGCCGACCTTCCGCTGCTGGATCAGGCCGTGACCGGACACCACAATGAAAAATTCCCATTTGGTGTTGTGCCAGTGCTGTCCCTTGGTCACGCCGGGACGGCTGATGTTCACGCTGAACTGGCCGCAGTTCGCCGTTTTCAGCAGCTCCGTGAAGCTGCCCCGGGCGTCAACGTTCATTTTCAGGGGGAACGCCGCCTTTTCCCTGGGCAGATAGGATAAATACGTAGAATACAGCTTTTTCGCGAAGCTGCCTGCCGGAATTTCCGGCATCAGCAGGGTCTGGGGCTGCGCCTTGAAGCTGTCCAGCAGCGCTACGATCTGCCCCAGAGTCGCCCGGTGGGTGACGGGCGCGGCGCAGTAGCGCCCGGACGCCGTCAGAACCGTGTCCACACCCTCAAATTCGCAGTGATGCTCTCTGCCCTCCAACGCCGCAATCATCTCGTCCACCAGATCGTCGATGTACAGCAGCTCCAGCTCCACGCCGGGGTCGTTCACCGTGATGGGCAGATCGTGGGCATAGTTGTGGCAGAAGGTGGCCACGGCGGAATTGTAGTTGGGACGGCACCATTTTCCGAACAGGTTGGGGAAGCGGTACACCAGCACCTTCGCCCCGGTCTCGGCGGCGTAGGAGAAGAACAGCTCCTCCCCCGCCTTCTTGCTCCTGCCGTACTCACTGCCCGCATAGCGCCCCACCATGGTCGCCTGAATAGAGGACGACAGCATCACGGGGCAGGTGTTATGGTATTTTTTCAGCGTGTCCAGCAGCGTGGAAGCAAAGCCGAAATTTCCCTGCATGAACTCTTCCTGATTCTTCGGGCGGTTGACGCCGGCAAGATTGAACACGAAGTCCGCCTTCTGGCAGGCCGTTTCCAGCAGCGCCGGGTCGGAGTCGATGTCGTAGAGGTACAGTTCCCCCACCGTAAGCCCCGGATGGGTCTTGTCACGGCCGTCCCGGATGCACTCCAGCGCCGCCGTCAGATTTTTGCCCACAAATCCGGCCGCGCCGGTAATCAGAATGTTCATGCCATCCACCCTTCCGTTATTTATTCTTCATGGCTTCCAGCTCTTCCCGGATGTAGCTCAGGCTCAGCAGCTTCTGCTGCACCTGCTCCACGTTCAGCAGCTCCGTGTTGTTGCTGTTGAACTCCGTGAGGACGTTGCGCTGGGTGTCGCCGTCCTTGAAATATTTGTCGTAGTTTAAGTCCCGCTTGTCGCAGGGGACGCGGTAGAAATTGCCCAGATCGATGGCGTGGGCGCATTCCTCGTTGGTCAGCAGCGTCTCGTACATCTTTTCGCCGTGGCGGATGCCGATGACCTTGATCTCGTGGCCGGGGGCAAACAGGCCGGTGACGGCTTTTGCCAGTGTCTCAATGGTGCACGCCGGGGCTTTCTGCACCAGAATATCCCCGCTGACGCCGTTCTGGAAAGCAAACAGTACCAAATCCACCGCTTCCTCCAGAGACATAATGAACCGGGTCATGTTCGGCTCTGTGATGGTGATGGGGTTGCCCGCCTTGATTTGGTCGATCCACAGCGGAATGACGCTGCCCCGGGAACACATGACGTTTCCGTAGCGGGTGCAGCAGATCTTGGTCTTTTCCGGAGAAACCGTCCGGGATTTGGCGACGATGACCTTCTCCATCATGGCTTTGGAGGTACCCATGGCGTTGACGGGGTAGGCGGCCTTGTCCGTGGACAGGCAGATGACGGCCTTGACCCCCGCGTCAATGGCGGCGGTCAGCACGTTGTCGGTTCCGAACACGTTGGTTTTCACCGCCTCCATGGGGAAAAACTCACAGGACGGCACCTGTTTGAGGGCGGCGGCATGAAAGATGTAATCTACGCCGTGCATGGCGTTCTTCACGGAAGCGAGATCCCGGACATCGCCGATGAAGAATTTGATCTTCCCAGCCGCTTCCGGCATTTTCGCCTGAAACTCATGGCGCATGTCGTCCTGCTTTTTCTCGTCCCGTGAGAAAATCCGGATTTCCCGGATATCCGTGTCCAGGAAGCGGTTCAGCACCGCGTTTCCGAAGGAACCGGTACCGCCGGTGATCATCAGCGTTTTGTTGGCAAAAATACTCATAATTCATTCTCCTCCCCTGTTTCCGGGTGTAAAAGTTCCCGGAAAAGAGATACATATTTTCCCGTGCAAATTTCGGTGGTGTACTTTTGCAGATACAGCTCCCGGCATTTTCTGCGCATGTCCCGGGCTTTCTCCGGGTTGTCCCGCAGGAAACGGATGGCCTTGGCTAATCGCTCGCTTTCGCCGTTGCGCACCCAGAGCCCCGCGCCGGACTGGATGTCCCGGACGATGTCACACTCGTCCATGATGGCGAGCAGGGGGATGCCCTGCATCATATAGCTGTAGGTCTTGCTGGGGACGCAAAGCCCCGTCGCACCCTTTTCCAGAGAAATCAGCGCGCAGTCGCTCACCGCCAGCGCGTCCTGAAAGTCCTGACCATGAAGGAAGCTGTGAATCCGGACATTTTCAATGCTCTCCTGAGCGATGATCTCTCGCAGCTTCTCCATTTTATTGCCGTGTCCGGCAAAGAGGAAGAAAACGTCCTTCTCCTCCCGCAGTGCCCGGATGGCGCCCAGAATGGTGTCCATATCCTGCATGGTACCCATATTGCCGAAATAGGACACCACGAAGCGCCCCGCCGTCAACTCCCGGAACCGGTTTTCCTCCCGGTCGCGCAAGCCACCCTCATCCCGGTACCAGTTAGGAATCACCGTCACAAGTTCGTCAACGGCGTTCCGGGTGCGGAGAATGCAGTTCTTCTGCTCCGACGACAGCGCCACCACCCGGTCTGCCCGGCGGAACACACATTTGTTGATGTGGTTCATCAGCCTGCAGATCACGCTGCCTTCCCGGAGGGTGTTCGTCACCGTGGCCACCTCGGGATAGAGGTCGTAGGACACGAACACCAGCTTCGTACCGAACAGCGATTTTGCCCAAGAAGCAATCCACGGCAGAATCGGCGGGTTGGAGTACACCACCACCGCCCGGTATTTGCCGATCTCCGGCAGGTGCAGCAGCACATGAAACGTAAAGGAAAAATAGTTGACGATCCGGCCGAGGAAGCCCGACCGGCCCGTCTGGATGTATTTCAGGCGGTGAATGTGGATGCCGTCCGCATCCTCCTTCGTGGGGACCTTCCCGCCCTCGGCGTATTCCCGTGGATAGCCGCACAGCGCGCCCACGGAGAATCCGGCGTCCCGAAGCGCCAGCACCGTGTCATAGGGCAGCTGGGCGGAGGAAATATATTCGGGATAAAAAAACTGGCACAAAAACAGGATATCCCGCTTCTTTTTCAAGCAACCGCCCTCTTTCGCTTCCTAAAAATCAGGTTCTCTCCGTCTCCAGAATGGACTGCTCCAGCGTTTTCACGCAGTAATCCCGGCTGTACCGGCTCAGCGCAAAATCATAGCACAGGCTGCCAAAGGCTTTGTCCACCGCAGGCGAGACAAACCGCAGCAGCTTCAGCGCCCAGGTAAAGCCCCTCACCATCAGGATGCCCTTTCCGTTGGCGTGGGCGATCCAGTTGACCATGTCGCTGGTGTTGGTGTATTCGTTGTTCTGGGGGCAGAATATGCCCGCCGCCTCGTCGTCAATGAGCAGTCGGACAAATTCCGTCAGATTCTCAATATACAGCATGGAACGCTGGTTGGAAACGTAAGGAAAAACCGGCAACTTCTTCGCCAGCTTCGCCATGGTCACGTAATTGCCCTTGCAGCCCTTGCCGTAGATCATGGGCGGGCGGAGAATTGCGACCTTGAAGCTGTCGTCCGCCAGCGCCTGCAAATCCGCTTCCGCTCTGGCTTTGCTGACGCCGTAGTTGTCCGCAGGATGCAGCGGCGTGTTCTTCGTGATGACGACCGTTTTGCCGATGGGCGCAGTCAGGCCGTAAACGCTCTCCGAGCTCATAAACAGGAACTGACCCACACCGTCGGCCTTGGCTTTTTCGGCAGTCCGCACCGCGAGGATGTGGTTGACCTGATCGTACAGGCCAGAGCGCGCCGGGTCGTTTTTGCTGTCCGGCTGATGCACCAGCCCCGCTACGTGGAACACCGCGTCATAGCCGCGGAAGGAATGGTTCTCCCAATCGGTGCCGCACATATCCAGGGAGTCCACCCGGTAATTTTCCGCCCACTTCCCCAGATAGTTTTCCAGAGAAACCCCGATATAGCTTCCGGCGCCGGTGATGAGAATGTTCTTCATTCTTTCTTCTCCTTTTCCAGCTGGCCGGTGCCGCCTTCCACCACGCCGTCGTGCTTCAGCACGGAAACGATGGTGCCGAAAAAGCATTTGCAGTCAAAGAGGAAGCTCAGCTTTTCCACATATTCCCCGTCGAACCGGGCCTTTACCTCAATGGGCAGTTCGTCCCGCCCGTTGATCTGCGCCCAGCCCGTCAGGCCGGGACGCACGTCGTTGGCCCCGTATTTGTCCCGCTCCGCGATCAGGTCAAACTGATTCCACAGGGCAGGCCGGGGGCCGATGATGGACATTTTCCCCGTGAAAATCTGAAAAATCTGGGGCAGCTCGTCCAGGGATGACTTCCGCAGAAATTTTCCCACCTTCGTGATATACTGCTCCGGGTTTTCCAGCAGATGGGTGGGGGTGTCCTTGGGGGTGTCCATTTTCATGGTGCGGAATTTCATAATGGAAAAATGGGTCTTGTGAATGCCTACCCGCTTCTGGCGGAACAGCACCGGGCCGGGATCGTCGATCTTGATGGCGACGGCAATGATCAGCAGCAGCGGCGACAATATCACGATGGCGCAGCCGGACAAAATAATATCCAGCAGGCGTTTGAAAAACGTTCGGTACATTCCGCTTTCCTCATTTTCTCTTATTTCGTTTGGTCAGACCTTACACTCGCGTTTGTAAGTAGGCACGATCTCCGCGACGATGTCCTTGATGTCTTCACTTTCTTCCCGGCTGGCTTCGTCCAGCCGCTTCAGCTGCTGCTCCAGCAGCGCGTCGTCCATTTCGATGGGCTTGCCGATGTGGATGAGCTTGTTGGCAGTCTCCTGCATTCCTTCTTCCTTCATCAGCAGCTCCTCGTAGAGCTTCTCGCCCGGTCTGAGACCGGTGTACTCAATCTTGATATCCACATCCGGTTCGTAGCCGGACAGACGGATCATGTTCCGCGCCATGGTGTCGATCTTCACCGGCTCGCCCATGTCCAGAATAAAAATCTCGCCGCCCTTGGCATAGTATCCCGCCTGCAGCACCAGACTCACCGCCTCGGGGATGGTCATAAAATACCGGATGATGTCGGGATGGGTGACGGTCACGGGGCCGCCGGCCTCGATCTGCTTCTTAAAAAGCGGGATGACGCTGCCGTTGCTGCCCAGAACATTACCGAAGCGCACCGCCACGAATTCCGTTTTGGACTTCCGGTTCATCATCTGTATCACCATCTCGCACAGACGCTTGGACGCACCCATGATGTTGGTGGGGTTGACGGCCTTGTCGGTGGATATCTGCACAAACCGCTTGACGCCGTACTCCGCGGCGGCCTTCGCCAGTTTGTAGGTGCCGATGACGTTGTTCTTGATGGCCTCGTTAGGGCTTTCCTCCATCAGCGGAACGTGCTTATGGGCCGCAGCGTGGAACACAAGCTCCGGCCGGTAGGTTTCCATCACATGGTTCAGCCGGACGGCGTCACGGACAGAGCCGATGATGACCTCCAGATTCAGTTCCGGATGGGTGCGGCGCAGCTCCATTTGAATATCATAGGCATTATTTTCGTAAATATCCAGAATAATAAGCTGCTTCGGCTTCGCATGGGCGATCTGACGGCACAGCTCGCTGCCGATGCTCCCGCCGCCGCCGGTGACCAGCACCACCTTGCCGGAAATATAACCCACAATTTCATCCAGATTGACCTTGATGGGTTCCCGGCCCAGCAGGTCCTGCGGATCGACCTTGCGCAGCTTGCTGACGCTGACCTCTCCGTTGACCATCTGGAAAATGCCGGGAAGCATCTGTACCTCGCAGCCGGTGGTGGCACAGATGTCCAGAATTTCCTTCCGGGACTTTGCGGTACAGTTGGGAATGGCGAAGATGATCTTGCTGATCTTGTATTTTTTCACAGCCGTGGCAATGTCCTGACGGCCGCCCACAATGGGAACGCCGCACAGCTGCTTGTTCCATTTCACCGGGTTGTCGTCAATGACGCAGGACAGGTGATCCTGGATATGGTCGCTGTTGGTAAATTCCACAGCCAGCGCCCGTCCGGCGTCGCCCGCGCCGATCAGCATGACGTTTTTCACGCCGTTGGCATGGGTGATGTGGCTGATGCGCCGCTGCGCCGTCCGGAGCAGCCGGTAGGAGAACCGGATGGCCACGGTGCTGACGAAGCTGAACAGGAAGCCCACCACCATGCTGGAACGGGGCATCAGATTGCCGTCAAAGTGGAATACCAGCACGCCGATCACGCCCAGCACCACATATGCACCAGTAATGCGGAACACCTCCGGCGTACTGACAAAGGCCCAGATGGAGTTGTACAGCCGGAAAATCCAGAATACCAGAAGCGTGATCACGCACCATAGGCCGATGGCGGACAGGAAGCCCTCCATATGGACGGGGCGAATTTCGGCAAAGGAAAAATCATACCGGAACCACAGCCCCAGAAAGAAGGAGACGACAGTAGCAAGCACGTCCAGCATCATAATAAAAATGACCTTCGGCGCCATGCCCAGATTCAGTTTCATCGGCTTTCGGGAACCCATTTTGTTCACATCCTGTATTTCACCGCAGGCAGCCGTCTGCGGGTACTTTGTTTTGTCTGCATAGTTCATTTTATTATAACACAATATGTCGAATACAGCAAGGGAAAGTTTTGCCGTTACCCTGTTCCGGAGATTTTATTTTCCTGCATGATTGACACGGCAAAATTTTATGATATACTGAAGTCACCATAAAGAGTGCGTTAGGGACAGCCCCTATGACCGCACAGCAACCTGCCAAAAGGTAAGGTGCTAAAGGCTGAATGATGGGTCTTTTCTTTATGAGTACATTTTGGAGGGTATATTCATGGAAGAACAGAGGACTCATATCAGTCAAGGAAAAGCGGAAGCATTTCTCGTGTGCGACAAATCTTTGGGGGACAGCGATGCACCCTTCTTTTCATGGCTTCGTAGTGAGGGATTTACATTTGCTTGTTACAATTGGAATTATGGGTGTTACTGGGCGTATGTGAGCATTACCCGTAAGCAATATGCCTATGGAATGCCGGGAGCTTGCCTGGTAACGCCTACCGGCAATCACGCGATTACGATTGATGAATTTATGACGATCTACCGTATCTACGAAAAGTATCAGGGTAAAAATCCCCTGGTATTTCACTCCGTGAACTGCGATTATGACGCATAGGCGGTTTTCTTGTAATTGGCGGTAAAAGTGGCAATCATCGCAAAGAGAGCTTTCCGTTTGTGGAAAAAGCAAAGCAATATCGTAAAAACGACGCGGCCTTATGGCCGCGTCGTTTCGACGTTTTACGCTTTATCCGGGAAAAGGTTCTCGATGGCACAGCGGGCGGCGTCCTGCTCTGCCCTTTTTTTGCTGCTGCCGACGCCCTTGCCCACGATCGTGCCGTTGAGGGAGACCTCCACGGAAAACTGCTTGTCGTGGTCGGGGCCGGACTGCCCCACCAGCTCGTAGGCCAGCACCTGGTTTTTCTTCTGCTGCACCAGCTCCTGCAGCTCGGTCTTGTAGTCCGCGTTGTGCAGCTTGGTCACCGGCACCTCCACCAGAATGAACGTCCTGACCACCTGCAACGCCGCGTCCAGTCCGCCGTCCAGAAAGCACGCGGCGATCACCGACTCCATGGCGTCCGCCAGAATGGAGTCCCGGCTCCGTCCGCCGCCCTGCTCCTCACCGTGGCCAAGGAGCAGATGGTTTCCAAGGCCGATGCGGTTGGCAGCACCCGCCAAGGTGGTCTCGCAGACCATGTCCGCCCGCATCCGGGTCAGCTCGCCCTCCGGGCGGTTGGGAAAATTGCGGTAGAGATATTCCGCCACCAGCATTCCCAGCACGCTGTCCCCCAGAAATTCCAGCCGCTCGTTGCTGAGCAGACTGTTGTGCCAGCGCTCGTTTGCGTAGGAGGAATGGGTCAGCGCATTCTGCAAAAGGGAAATATTCCGGAACCGGTAGCCGATGACGGCCTCCAAGTCCTTAATCATGCTCCGTCACCTTCTCTTTTTCAGCAGCCAGCCGCTGTAAATTTTCTTCCAGCTCCCCGGTGATGTCCGACGCAGCCACATCTGCCGCCTGCTTTACCGCGTTGCGGAACGCCAGCACGTCGGAAGCGCCGTGGGCCTTGATGACCGGCTTGCGGATGCCAAGGAACGGCGTACCGCCGATCTCCCGGTAGTCCAGCATCTTCATCAGGTCTTTGACCCCGGAGGCGCACAGAAGATAGCCCAGCTTGCTGAGCAGGTTTTTCTTGAACATTTTCTTCATCAGGCTGCCCATGAACATGGCAGTACCCTCGATGGTTTTGAGAAGCACGTTGCCGTTGAAGCCGTCGCAGACCACAACGTCCACCGCGCCCAGAGGTACATCCCGGGCTTCCACATTGCCGACAAAGTTGACAAGCCCCTTCTCCCCCGCGTTTTTCAGCAGCGCGTAGGCTTCCTTCTGCAAAGCGGTACCCTTACTGTCCTCGGTGCCGATGTTCAGAAGACCGACTTTGGGATTCTCGATGCCCAGCTGCTTCTTCGCGTAGACAGAGCCGACCAGACCGAATTGCAGCAGGAATTCCGGCGTACACTCGGCATTCGCGCCGCAGTCCACAATCACGGTCTTTCCCCCTGCCTTGTTGGGCATGGCGGGACCCATGGCGGCACGGCGGATTCCCTTGACCCGCTTGACCAGCAGCGTCGCGCCGGTGAGCAGCGCGCCGGTGGAACCGGCGGACACGAACGCGTCGCCCAGCCCGTCCGCCAGCATCTTCAGGCCGATCACCATGGAAGAATTCTTCCGCTTGTGGATGATGGATGCGGGATCGTCATGCATGTCCACCACATCGTCGGCATTGGAGATCTCCATGCCTTCCGGCAGGTTGTCAATGCCGTGCTTCTTGAGGACCGCAAGGATATCCTCTCCCCGGCCTACCAGCACGATCTCGATACCGTAGGTCTTTGCCGCTTCCACAGCGCCTAAAACGGGAGCCTCGGGGGCATTGTCGCCGCCCATCGCGTCAAGAATGATCTTCAACCGTTTCACCTCTTTCTTTTAGTGAACCTCTGATTCAATCGGCAAGAGCTGTGAGCGAGAGATTTTTCGGCCAATCGAGGTACCGGAAACGGCGGAATACTGTATGTATTTCCCGTTTTCGGTGCCGAAGAGTGGGCGGAAAAGATCCGCTCACAGCCGCAGACGATTGATTCAGAGGTTCCTTAGATACCCTTCGCCACCAGCCTATCGATCACGTCCAGCGACCGCGCGGCAATGGCGAGATTTTTTTCTGCTTTCTTACGGATGCGCTTTTCCAGCGGTGCGATGATGCTGAAATTGATATTCATGGGCTGGAAATTCTCAATGCTTTCGTCGCTGACGTACTGCCCCAGCGCGCCGATGGCGGTCTCCTTGGGAAAATCGGGAACTTCCCGTCCCTGCACCTTGGCCGCCATGGCCACCGCCGCTAGATACCCGGAGGCCGTGGATTCCACGTACCCCTCCACGCCGGTCATCTGCCCGGCAAAAGCCACCAGCGGGTTTCGGCGATCTGCGTAATACTTATCCAGCAGCCTGGGGCTTTGCAGGAAGGTATTCTGGTGCATCACACCGTAGCGGACAAATTCCGCGTTTTCCAGACCGGGTATCATGGAGAATACCCGCTTCTGCTCGCCGAATTTCAGGTGGGTCTGGAAGCCCACCAGATTGTACACGCTTTTTGCCGCGTTGTCCTGCCGCAGCTGCACCACGGCGTAAGGCTCATGGCCGGTGGCAGGATTTCTCAGCCCCACGGGCTTCATGGGGCCGTAGCGCAGGGTATCCACGCCCCGCCGCGCCATGACTTCCACCGGCATACAGCCCTCAAATACGTTCTTGTCCTCAAAGCCATGCACCGGGGCTTCCTCGGCGTTTACCAACTCCCGGACGAAGGCTTCGTACTGCTCTTTGTTCATGGCGCAGTTGATGTAATCGGGCGTTCCCCGGTCATACCGGGACTGCCACCACGCGAGATTCATGTCGATGGACTCCGCCGAAACCAGCGGCGCCGCTGCGTCAAAAAAGTGCAGATACCCGGTCTCCCCGAAGTAATGCCCGATGGCCTCGCTCAAAGCATCGGAAGTCAGCGGCCCTGTAGCCACGATCACCGGCCCCTCGGGGACTTCGGTGATTTCTTCGGAAATCACCGTGATATTGGGGTGATTCCGGATTTTCTCCGTAACCATCCGGGAAAAGCCGCCCCGGTCTACAGCCAGGCAGCCGCCCGCCTCCACCCGGGTAGCATCGGCGCAGGCGAGGATCAGGCTGCCGCAGCGGCGCAGCTCCTCCTTGAGAAGCCCCACGGCGTTTTCCAGCCGGTCGCCCCGCAGGGAATTGGAGCAGACAAGCTCGGCAAAATCCTCGCTGTGGTGGGCGGGGGTCATCTTTTTGGGCTTCATTTCATAAAGCGCCACTTCGATGCCCCGGTTTGCCAGCTGCCATGCCGCTTCGCTTCCGGCCAGCCCCGCGCCGATGACTTTTACCTTCATGCCTTGCTCTCCTTCTTAGAGGATGTTTTCGTCGTCTTCTTCGTTGTGGTCTTGGCGGCGGTCTTCTTCACCGTAGTCTTTTTCGCCGCCGTTTTCTTTGCTGCCGTCTTCTTTGCCGGAGCCTTTGCCGCTGTCTTCTTGACCGCAGGCTTTTTCTCCGGGGTGGCCTCCCCGTCCTCGGCGGTCTTCTTTTTATAGTAGCCCCGCTGGTCTTCCGGGAGGAAGCGGGAGCATTTCTCGTTGATGCAGAAGGGCTTCATGCGCCCCTTGCCGGATTTCTTGAACAGGGTCTGACCGCACTCCGGGCAATCCTCAGCGGTGGGAACGTCCCATGTCATGAAGCCGCACTCCGCGCCCCGCTCGCAGGCGTAGTAGGCGTAGCCCTTCTTAGACTTGCGCTTGAGCAAGCCGCTGCCGCACTTGGGGCAGCGGCCCGGCATCCGCTCCACCAGAGGCTTGGTATTCTTACACTCCGGGTAGCCCGGGCAGGCCAGAAATTTTCCGAACCGGCCGGTTTTCACCACCATTTTCCGTCCGCACAGCTCGCAGACCTCGTCGGTCTCCTCCTCCGGCACCTTCAGATGAACGCCCTCCAGCGCCGTCTCCGCGTCAGACAGCTCCTTGCTGAAATCCTTGTAGAAATCCGCCAGCAAGTCCTTCCAGTTCTGCTTGCCCGTCTCCACATCGTCCAGACGGGACTCCATATTGGCGGTAAACTCCACATCGATGATATCGGTGAAGCGCTCCACCATCAGCCCGGTGACGATCTCGCCCAGGGGCGTGGGGGCAAGGCGCTTGTCCTGCTTGACCACGTACTCCCGGTCTTCAATGGTGGACACGGTGGCAGCGTAGGTGGAAGGACGTCCGACGCCCTTTTCCTCCATGGCCTTGACCAGCGTCGCCTCGGTATACCGGGCGGGGGGCTGGGTGAAATGCTGCTCCTTCTGGATGTTGGAGGGGAGCATCTTCTCCCCCACCGCTAGATCCGGCAGCGGAGAGCCGACGGCCTCCTGCTCATCATCCCGTCCTTCTTCGTAAACGGCAATGAAACCGGCGAAGCGCAGGCTCTGGTGGCTGGCGCGGAACACATGCCCGGCGCACATGGTGTCGATGGACACGGTGTCATAAACGGCGCAGGCCATCTGCGTCGCGAGGAAGCGGCTCCAGATCAGCTTGTAGAGCTTATACTGATCGGGGGTCAGACTGGTACGCACCCGTTCCGGCTCCAGTTCCACATGGGACGGCCGGATGGCTTCGTGGGCGTCCTGCGCCCCTGCCTTGGTCTTGAACACATGGTGCTGGCCGTAATAATATTCATTTCCGTAGCGGCTGCGGATAAACCCGGCGGCAGCGTCCATGGCCTCGTCGGAAAGCCGCAGAGAGTCGGTACGCATGTAGGTAATTAAACCGGTGGTACCTTCCCCTGCCACGTCTACGCCTTCGTACAGCTGCTGGGCGACCATCATGGTTTTTTTCGGCGTGAAGCCCAGCTTCCGGGACGCCTCCTGCTGCAGGGTGGAGGTGGTGAAGGGCGGTGCGGAATAACGCTTCTTCTCCGCTTTTTTGACGTTGGTAACGTCGAATTCCTTCCCGTCGATGTCACCGATCACGGCAAGGGTATCAGCCTCATTCTCCAGCTCCCGCTTCTTTTCCTCGCCCCAGTAGTGGGCGACAAAGGCGCCGGGCTTGCCCATACGGTTCAATGTCACGTCCAGCGTCCAGTATTCCTTTGGCTGGAACGCGCGAATTTCGTTTTCCCGGTCAACCACCAGCCGGGTGGCGACGGACTGAACGCGGCCTGCGGACAGACCCCGCCGTATCTTCTTCCACAGCAACGGGGAAAGCTCATAGCCCACGATTCTGTCCAGAATACGCCGCGCCTGCTGGGCGTCAACCAGATCATAGTCGATATCCCGGGGGTGGCGGATGGACTCCTTGACCACCTTCTGGGTGATTTCGTTAAAGGTCACACGCTGCGCCTTCCCGTCGGGGAGGTTCAGCAGCTCTTTCAAATGCCACGAAATGGCCTCGCCCTCCCGGTCAGGGTCGGTTGCAAGGTACACGGTTTTCGCCTTTTCCGCATCGGTTTTCAGTTCCTTGATCAGGGATTCCTTGCCCCGGACGGGGATATAATGGGGGGTAAAATCATGCTCCAAATCCACGCCCATCGTGCTTTTCGGCAGATCCCGGAGATGCCCCATGCTGGCCTTGACGACATAGTCGTCTCCTAAATATTTGCCAATGGTCTTTGCCTTGGAGGGGGACTCCACAATCACCAGATTTTCAGGTTTGCCCATGAATGAAAATTCTCCGTTTCGTTACTTCAGATTCAGCGGTTACGTCTCTCTATTTCCCGCTCAAAACAATGCGCTTGCCCGGCAGGCGCCTGATTATGCCCTTCAGTTCCAGCATGGTCAGGCTGGACAGCAGCTTTCCGGTGGACAGGCCGGTTTCGGCGATCACATCGTCCACCAGCCGCTGCCCGCCGCTTAAGGCGTCCACAATGGTCTGCTCCTCCGGCGACAGCTTCGGCCTGACCGAGCCTACGTCACTATAAGGCGCGCAAGGCGTCTTGTCAATGCCCTGTTGGGCTAAATCTTTTTTAAGATTCTCATTTTTCCGGGGAAGACGCAGTTTCTGCGCCACTTTCAGCAGCGGTTTTTCCGCTTCCGCGGCCTTGCGCACCTCGTCCGGATAGGCCGTCTGGTGGGCGGGCGCATCTTCCTTCCGAATCTTATCCGGAAAGAGGGCTTCATATTCGCTCAGAATGTCCCAGCCGGAGGAAACCATGATCGCCCCGTCCCGCAGAAGCCGGTTGCTCCCCACAAAGGACGGCTGGTCGATGTTTCCCGGCACCGCGAACACGTCCCGCCCCTGCTCAGCGGCTAAGCGGGCGGTGATCAGCGCGCCGCTTTTCTCCGGCGCTTCCACCACCAGCACCCCGCAGCTCAGGCCGCTGATAATCCGGTTCCGCTTGGGAAACGTCCATTTTGCCGGCGGCGTCCCCGGCGCAAACTCGCTGAGGATGCAGCCGTATTCCTCCGTGTCCCGGAACAGCGCCCGGTTGGAAACGGGATAGACGATATCCGCGCCGCAGCCCAGCACACCCACCGCCGGTGCGCCAGCGGTCAGCGCTCCGGACATCGCCATGCCGTCGATGCCGTAGGCCATTCCGGATACCACAATGCCGCCGCAGCGGGCAATCTGATAGCCCATGCGCTTGGCGGTGGTCAGGCCGTAGGCCGACGCCTTCCGGGTGCCGACCACGCCGATCACCGGGCTTCCGTCAAAATCCGGCAGCCGCCCCTTGTAATAGAGAACATTGGGCGGGTCGGCAATGTTTTTGAGCCGTGCGGGATAAGCCGCATCCTGACAGGTCAGGATGTGGAGCTTTTCCCGGTCACAGGCTTCCAGAATTTCCTCCGCGGAGGTCAGATTTTTCTCCCGAAGGGCAGTCTTTGCCTCCTCGCTGAGACCGATGGCGTCAAACGCCCCGTCGTCGGCGAAGTAAATGTCCTCAGGATCCCGAAAATGCTGCAACAGTGCCATTTTGTCCCGGTCGTTCAGCCCGGGGCGATGGGCGAACCATATCCAGTGTACCAGCATTTTCTCACCTGTTTCTCTCTATATTATGCCGTTTCTCTATTGCTTCATCTGCCACATGACGATGGCCGCCGCCACCGCCGCGTTCAGGGACTCACAGCGCTTATTCATGGGGATGATAAGCTCCCCGTCGGCGCTCTCAAGTATCTCCCGGCGCACGCCCTGTCCTTCGCTGCCGATGACCACCGCCATGCCGCGAAGGTCAGCATTGCGCAAATCCTTCGCCCGCTGACTCAGTGCCGTCACAGCCACAGGAATTCCGGCAACCCCGCAGGCGGCCTTTGCCTCCGCCCAGTCCGCTTTCACCGGCTGGGTGCGGAACACCGCGCCCATGCTCGCGCGTACCGTCTTGGGGCTGTAGGGGTCGGCGCAGCCTTCCAGCAACGTCACAGGAATGTCCAGCGCGTCCGCCGTGCGCAGAATGGTTCCAAGGTTTCCCGGATTCTGAATGCCGTCCAGCAGCAGGCAGCCGGGTGTCGGCGCATATGTCTTCTTTTCCGGCAGGCGGCACAGGAACAACGCCCCCTGCGGGCTTTCCATGGGGGAAATGGATGCCATCACGTCCTGCGGCACACGGAAAAGCCGCACCGATTCCGGCACGTCCGCATGAACGCCGTCGGATAAGATCACCGTGTCCAGTCCCGGATACCAGCGGACGGCCTCCGCCAGAAGCTTGACCCCGTCGGCAGCGAACAGCCCCGCTTCCTCCCTGGCCTTCCGGGAAGAAAGCAGCTTTTTCACCTGTTGCAGAAGGGGATTTTTCCGGGAGGTGATTCTCTGCTCCGTCACAGCTTCTGCACCCTGCTGAGGGCGTAATTGTCCCCCAGAACCACCATCACGTCCCCCTCCTGAATCCGGTAATCCGCGGCGGGGGAAACGTTGGTCTTGTCCCCGTTTTCCACGGCGATGATGTTGACGCCCAGCTTCGCCCGGACGTTCAGCTCATTGATGCACTTGCCGATCCAGCTCTTGGGGGCGGGAACTTCCAGAATTCCGTAGTCCTCGGAAAGCTCGATGTAATCCAGCACATTGTGGGAGTACATGCTTCTCGCCAGCCGCTGGGCGTGCTCCTGCTCCGGAATGACCACCCGGTCGGCACCCAACTTTTCCAGAACCAGCCGGTGGGTCTCGTCGTGGGCTTTGCAGACGATGTAGGGCGCGCCCAGCTCCTTTAAGTTCATGGTGATCAGCACGGAGGCCGCAAGATCGTCGCCGATGGCAATGACCGCGCAGTCAAAATTCCGCACGCCCAGCGCCCGCAGGACTTCCTTGTCCCGGGCGTCGCCCACCACCGCGTGGGTGACGTCGTTGGCAAGCTGCTGCACAAGGTCGTTGTGCACGTCCATGGCCAGCACCTCCGCCCCCAGCGTGCACAGCTGCCGCGCCAGAGAGCCGCCGAAACGGCCGAGACCGATGACAATGTAAGACTTCATAATTCTCTCCTTATCCGATCAGCAAATTGGTTTCCGCATAGCGGAACCGCTCCTCCGCCCGGTTTCCCGCCAGGAAGCCCAGGCTGATGGTCAGTACGCCGACCCGTCCGAAATACATATAAATAATGATCAGAATCTGCGCCGGGATACTTAAGGAAGCCGTACCGCCCGCGCTTAATCCCACGGTCGCCAACGCCGAAACCGCCTCATACACGGCGTCCGTAAATCCCATGGGCGACGTGGCGCTGATGAAAATGCCGCCGAAAACGGCCAGTGCCAGCACGATAAAGGCAATGATCATGGCGTTCTGGGTCTGCTCGTCGGGGATCGTCCGCTTGAAGGCGCAGACCGTGCTTTTCCCTCTGGCTCTCGCCCAGATGGTCAGCACCAGCACCAGAAACGTCACGGTCTTGATGCCGCCGGCGGTGGAGCCGGAGGAGCCGCCGATGAACATCAGCACGCTGGAAAAGGCCTTGCCGCTTTCCGTAAGCTTTGCCTGATCAATCGCCGCAAACCCCGCGGTGCGCAGTGTCGCGGACTGGAAAAAGCCGTTGAGCAGCTTTTCGCCCACAGTCATGCCGCCCAGCGTCTCCGGGTTGTTCCATTCCAGCAGACAGGTTCCCGCCCAGCCGACGGCAAGCAGCGCCGCCGTGATCAGCAGTACCAGCTTGGTGTACACGCTGAACTTGCGCAAGGAGCGCTTCCGGGCAATGTTCTCCCACACCAGAAAGCCCAGACCGCCGATGATGATCAGCGCCGACAGCGTCAGAAGCACAACGGGGTCTGCGTTAAATTCTATCAGGCTCTGCCCCGGGGCAATGGCGCCGAAAATGTCAAAGCCCGCATTGCAGAACGCGGAAACAGAGTGAAAAATACCCCAGCGCAGCGCTCTTGTAAACCCATACTCCGGCCAGAACCGAAGGGTCAGAATGATCGCCCCCACGGCTTCCACGGAGAAGCTTCCGGTAAGCACCAGCTTTTGCAGCCGCACCACGCCCTTGATATCGTTCACGCTCAGGGACTGGGCGATCATCAGCCGCTGCTGGAGGCCGATCTTCCTGCGCAGCAGAAAAATCAGCAGTGTCGCCACGGACATGAAGCCCAATCCGCCAATTTGAATCAGACACAGAATCACAATCTGGCCAAAGCCGCTCCACTGGCTCCAGGTATCGTACAGCACCAGTCCCGTCACGCAGGTGGCGGAGGTGGCCGTAAACAGCGCTGGTCGCAGCCCGCAGGACACCCCGTCCCGGGACGCGGCGGGCAGAGTCAGCAGCAGCGCCCCCAGGAGAATGATCGCGGCAAACATCAGTGCAACCATCTGCGTGGTAGCAATGTGCCTGGGTCGGTGCTTCATCCAGAAGACCACCAGCTTTCCCCGCAGAGACATATTTGCGCTCCTTTCCGGCAGGCACACCCCGCCATCATACGTTTTCTCTATTATAGCAACTTTACATTCTTTTGCAAGTCTCAATTCATCCCAGCCGCCGCAAAATAGGCAATTTACATTTTCTCCCGTCTGTGTTATACTGGTCAAAAAATTTTGAAAGGGGCAGAGTTTATGAGTTATACAGAAAGCTGGTCGGGAAAGATCAACCGCAAGCTTCTAAAAAAGCTGCACATCATTGATGTCGCCGCCGGGCGGGAGAAAGCCGATCTGGTTCTGAAAAACGCCACCTATGTCAACGTGTTTTCCGGGGAGCTGGACACCGGCGACATTGCCGTGGCGGAGGGTCTGATCGTGGGCCTCGGCAGCTACGAAGGCCGGGACGAAGTGGACATGACCGGCAAGATCGTCTGCCCCGGCTTCATCGACGCCCACATCCATCTGGAATCCAGTCTGGTTTCCCCCGCGGAGTTTGCCCGGGCAGTCATCCCCCACGGCACCACCACCGTCATCACCGACCCCCATGAGATCACCAACGTCATGGGCACCGACGGCATCGACTATATGCTCTGCGCCACGGAAGGGCTGCCGGTGGACACCCAGTTTATGATTCCCTCCTGCGTCCCGGCGTCGGCGCTGGACGAAAGCGGCGCGAATCTGGACTACCGGGATATCGACAGCTTTTTCGACCACCCCCGGGTGCTGGGTCTTGCGGAAATGATGAATTTCCCCGGCGTGATCTCCGCCGACTCCCCCACCGTTGCCAAGATCATTGCGTCTCAGGCGCACCACAAGAAGATCGACGGCCACGCCCCCGGTCTTTCCGGCACCGACCTGAACGCCTACATTGCCGCCGGTGTCTACTCCGACCACGAGTGCGCGGACATTGACGACGCCATGAAGAAGCTGAAGCTGGGTCAGTTCATCATGATCCGGGAGGGCACCGCCGCCCGGAATCTGGAGGCTCTGATGCCCCTGATCAAGTCCCAGAAATATTTCAGCCGCTGCATGTTCTGCACCGACGACAAGCACCCCAGCGATCTGCTGGAAAAGGGTCACATCGATTACATCTGCCGGGAAGCTGTCGCCATGGGTGCCGACCCCATCATGACCGTGCAGGTAGCCTGTCTCCACGCCGCCCGGTACTTCCTGCTGAATAACCGGGGCGCCATCGCCCCCGGATATCTTGCGGACTTCGCCATCGTGGAGGATTTGAAGGACTTCCACGTGGTGACGGTGTACAAGCGGGGCAAGCGGGTCTATCACGACGGCATCGTGGAGGACTTCCCCCTGCCCGAGATCCCGGAGCACCTGAACAAGCGCGCCCACGACACCTTCCACCTGCCGGTGCTTTCTCCCGCGGACTTTGCCAACACCCGTCTGCGGGGCGTCATCGGCATGGTGCCGGGGCAGATTATCACCGAGGACGCGGGCTACGCCGCCGGTGTGGACGTATCCAAGGACATTCTGAAAATGGCCGTTGTAGAGCGGCATAAAAATACCCGCCACATCGGCATCGGCTACCTCAAGGGCTACGGTCTGAAATCCGGCGCGGTGGCCACCTCCGTCGCCCATGACAGCCACAACATCATCTGCGTCGGCACAAATGACGAGGACATGGCCTTCGCCGTCAACCGCATTGCCCGGAACCGAGGCGGCATCGTGGTCGTGGAGAACGGGCAGGTGCTGGCCGAGCTTCCTCTGGAAATTGCCGGCATCATCAGCGGCAAGCCCCTGCGGGAGGTCAACACCCTTCTGGAAGACGCCAAGAAGGCTGCCCACGCTCTGGGCGTCGGCACGGACATCGACCCGTTCATGACGCTGTCCTTCATGAGCCTGCCCGTCATCCCCACCCTGCGCCTGACGACCCGGGGCGTGGTGGATGTGAACACCCAGCAGTACGTATGAGCGGCATAGACCTTTCTTTTGTCTCCGGCAAGGAAAAGTTCAATTACCGTGTCTGCGCCGTCATCCTTTCGGAGGGCAAACTGCTTGCCATGCACGACGAGCGCTCCCCCTACTATTACCTCCCCGGCGGGAGGGTGCAGATGGGGGAAACGGCGGAAGCCGCCGTGGTGCGGGAGGTTCAGGAGGAACTGGAGATCACCCCGGAAATCATCCGTCCCCTGTGGCTGAATCAGGCATTTTTCACGGAGGATGTGGACGGCCTGCACTACCACGAGCTATGCCTGTACTTCCTGATGGACATTTCCCACACGGACTTGCTGTCCAAAGGCGAAAAGTTTACCCTGCTGGAACGGCACCACACCCACAAATTTGAATGGCTGCCCTTTGAACGGCTGGAACGGGAATATTTCTATCCCCTGTTCCTGAAAAAGGAAATTTCCCACCTGCCGGAAGCCCTCACCCTCCGCACGGAACTGGAATAAACGCAAAATGCCCTGTCCGCTTTTCAGCGGACAGGGCATTTGTTTTTGGGGAATTATTTCATCACCAGTTCGCCGTTTTCGGCGTCCACGGTGACGGTCTGACCGGGGGTAACGTCGCCCCGAAGCAGACGCTTGCTGAGCATAGTCTCCACCGTATGCTGCACATAGCGGCGCAGGGGACGGGCGCCGTACTGCGGGTCATAGGCCGCGTCCACAATGGCGGCCTTGGCCGCAGGCGTCAGCTCACAGCGGATCTGCTGGTCAGCCAGACGGTCGTTGAGCTTGGCGATCTGCAGGTCGATGATCTTGGTCACATTCTCCTTGGTCAGGGGCTTGTAGAACACGATCTCGTCCAGACGGTTGAGGAATTCCGGCCGGAAGGTGCGGCGCAGCAGCGCGCGAACCTGCTCCTTGGCACTTTCCTCAATGGTACCGTCGGCGTTGATGCCGTTCAGGATATACTCAGAGCCAAGGTTGGAGGTCAGAATCAGAATGGTATTCTTGAAGTCCACCGTTCTGCCCTGAGAATCGGTGATCCGGCCATCGTCCAGCACTTGCAGCAGGACGTTGAACACGTCGGGATGCGCCTTCTCCACCTCGTCGAACAGGACCACGGAGTAGGGCTTGCGGCGGACGGCCTCGGTCAGCTGACCGCCCTCGTCATAGCCGACGTATCCCGGAGGCGCACCGATCAGACGCTGGACGCTGAACTTCTCCATGTACTCGGACATGTCGATACGCACGAGCGCGCGCTCATCATCGAACAGGCACTCGGCCAGCGCCTTGGCGAGCTCGGTCTTGCCCACGCCGGTGGGGCCCAGGAAGAAGAAGCTGCCGATGGGCTTGTCCGGATCGGAGAGGCCCGCACGGCTGCGGCGCACAGCTGCGGCGACAGCGGAGACGGCCTCGTCCTGGCCGATGACGCGCTTATGCAGCTCGCCCTCCAGGCCCTTGAGCTTGTCGAGCTCGCGCTGCATCATCTTGGAGACGGGCACACCGGTCCAGGCGCTCACGACCTCGGCGATCTCATCGGAGGTCACCTGTTCGTTGAGGCCCTCGCCGTCCTGCTGCTTTTGTGCCTCGAGCGCGGCCTCAGAATCCTGAATCTGCTGCTGCAGGCCCGGAATCACGGAATAGCGCAGCTCGGACGCGCGGCCCAGGTCGCCGTTGCGCGTCGCGCGCTCCTCCTCGCTCTTGGCCTCGTCGAGCTGGCTTTTGAGCTCCTGCACGTGGTCGATGGCGTTCTTTTGGTTGAGCCAGCCGGCCTTTTGCACGTTGAGCTTTTCCTGGACCTCGGCAATCTCCTGGCGCAGAGCCTCCAGACGCTCCTTAGAGGCGTCATCGGTCTCCTTCATGAGCGCCTGCTCCTCGATCTGCAGCTGGGTGAGCTGACGCGTGGTAGCGTCGATCTCGACCGGCATGCTGTCGAGCTCCATGCGCAGGCGGCTTGCCGCCTCATCGACCAGGTCGATGGCCTTGTCAGGCAGGAAACGGTCGGCGATGTAGCGGTCGGAAAGGTCGGCGGCAGCCACGAGCGCGCTATCGGTGATGTGAACGCCGTGGAAGATCTCGTACTTCTCCTTGAGGCCACGCAGAATCGAGATGGTGTCCTCAACGGTAGGCTCGGAGACCATCACGGTCTGGAAACGACGGGCGAGCGCCGCGTCCTTCTCGATGTACTTGCGGTATTCGTCAAGCGTAGTCGCGCCAATCGCATGCAGGTCGCCACGGGCGAGCGCCGGCTTGAGGATGTTGCCGGCGTCCATGGAGCCCTCGGTGGCACCCGCGCCCACGATGGTATGGAGCTCATCTATGAACAGGATGACCTTGCCTTCGGACTTTTGCACTTCCTTGAGCACGGCCTTCAAGCGATCCTCGAACTCACCGCGGTACTTGGCGCCGGCGACCAGCGCGCTCATGTCGAGCTCGATGAGGTCGCGGTCACGCAAGGTGCTCGGCACGTCGCCGGCCACGATACGCTGGGCGATGCCCTCGACGATGGCCGTCTTGCCGACGCCCGGCTCGCCGATGAGCACGGGGTTGTTCTTGGTGCGACGGGACAGGACCTGGATGGTACGACGGATCTCGTCGGTACGGCCGATGACCGGGTCGAGCTTGCCGGCACGGGCGAGGTCGCAGATATTGCGGCCGTACTGCTCCAGCGCCTCAAACTGAGTCTTGTCCTCGGCAGACGTCACGCGGTCATCGCCACGCAGCTCCTCGTAGACTTGCTCGATGCGCTCCTTGGTCACGCCGGCGTCGCGCAGAACGCGGCCGGCCTCACCCTTGTCCTCGGCAAGTGCCATCAGCAGATGCTCGGTCACCACAAAGCTGTCGCCCATCTTGGTGGCCTTCTTCTCGGCCTTCTCGATGACGCGGACGAGCTCATTGGAAAGACCCATCTGCTGGCCCTCGCCCGAAACCTTAGGCGCATGGTCGATGGCATCCTGCGTGGAGCGTGCGAGCTGAGCCGGGTCGGCACCGATGCGCTCGATGATCACGGAGATATTGCGCTCGCCGGCACCGAGCAGGGCAGACAGCAGGTGAATCGGCTCCACCGCGCCGGCCTGCGCGTCGGCAGCCGTGCTCATGGCGGTCTGCAGCGCCTCGCGCGACGTCATTGCTAGCTTATCGATTCTCATGGAATCACCTCTCTTGGGGTGGCCGCCCTACGGGGCGGCTTCACGTTGTTCGAGATGTATTGTTGCCAGCTTTGCGCGATCTTATACATAAATCTAAGTCTCTATATATAAGATTTTCTGAGTGATTGAAAGATAGGGAGCAGGTGCGCTCACCCGCTACGGCCTCGTCCCCTTACTATCTCAATCTGTAACATCTAGCGGCTGTTTATGGCTCTAGATGTTACAGATCGAGACAGACCGAAAACCACCACAAAGAGGACAGGCACCTTTGTGGTGGTCGCGGTCTCTACTCCTTCGCCGAACCCGTACTTCCCGATTCGACGGTCCAGGGCATCTCATCCTCGAACAGCCACGTACGGGCAGACCCACTATCGCGTGCAGTCTGCGGGTCAGGCAAGCAGGTCTGTTTATAGGCATCTTGGATACACTGACCCATAAAATCGTTGAGCTCGATCTGGTCGCCCTCCATGACATAGGCGACATCGCCGTCCATGATGTAGATGCCCGGACCCTCATTGCCCTCGTAGCCCGGATCGTACGAGACATCACATAACTTTGCGCCGTTTGCAGTGTCCAGCTCGATGGAAGAGTGGCATCCGCCAACCATGTCGTTCGCTTTTGCCCGATAGGACGCATATCCATACCAGCGCTTAAAGATTTTGCCCTTGAGCAGCTCGGACGCCCTGTCGATCAGACTAGAATCCGTGGTATAGCGCATAGCCCCAAGCTGAATAAGTGGATAATTACTAATGCCCAGCGCAGCCGGCTGCTCATCAAAATCAACGGTAATGGTCTCGGGCTTGGCAGCGCCGGTCAGAAGTTCGACAGATTGAGTCACAGGCTTGACCACCGGCTCCGTCACCGCAGCAGGTAGAAACGCCATGCCGACAGCGCCCATGGCAACCACGGTGATCGCAAGCGCCAAAACAATCAATCCAATACGGGCAGGACTTCTCACAGCAAAGCACCTCACAATGCAAGCCTTCACCACCTGCACTAATGATACCGCCAGCTAACACTATTACCAAAAGAAGCCGCGCGCTCCTCACCACCACAAAGGGGACAGGCACCTTTGTGGTGGTTTTCGACGCTAACGGTCGACCATCTCGCGCCATGAGATTAAACTTGAATTGTTCTCTGAACATATCCATTTCTGCCTATCCTCAACAGATCTCTGTCTCGAGGAGCGCATATGAAGCCGTCTCATTCCACCGGTCGCAACGTCATTACCATTTTCGCCATACCCATCGTGATGCTCTTCCTTATCGTCATCACGCCCTTTTCTTTTGGTATCGCCTCGCCCTTCGATCTTTGCGGGATGATCGACGCCGGCTCGCGTGCCACCTCGCTCTCCTTTGTCTGCCGTGGCGTGTTCTACGAATATGCAATTCCCACCGGAAGTTGGCAGTCCAAGTTACCGTTGCTCGGCAAGGTCGACGGATGCTCCCCCTATTTCTGCCTTGAACCTCAGGCGCTAAACTATCTGATCGACGACCAGCCACTCGACTCCATCACCCTCGCCTACGACTACGCACCAAACACCGATGAGCGCCACATGAACCAAGTCCTCGACAAGCTGCTTGGACAGTGCGGGCTCACCGCGGAAGCCGGTCGAACCATCTATAGCAACCGGAAATTAAAGCGAACAGAACTCCGCCGTGTCGGAAAAATCAAAGGGCGAAACGGGGCCGCCTACTGGGATGCCTGGGCAACACGCGACAAGGGCGAATTCGGACACAGCACCTATATGGTCACTGTCTACACCAAAGACGGAATTAAGGACAATGTTGACGATTTCGCGTCATCCAAACTCGGCATCCCCAAAACAACCAAGCCCGCCAGCCCAGATGAAATCCTGTAGAGACGCTCATTAACATACCGCTCAACAATCACAACAACATCGAGCTCGTTCCCCACCACCACAAAGGTGCCTGTCCCCTTTGTGGTGGTTTTCGACAAAAAGAAGCCGCCCCGATAACAGAGGCGGCATCAAGCAAGTCCATTTATTAGCGTCCCTCAAGATCCAACGAGAACGCAGAAATGTAGCCCGGGGCTTACCCTTTCCCGAACGCGACCCTTGCGAAGCGCGTGAGCGGGCGGGAAAGGGTAAGCCCCGGGCGGACAATTAAGTGCGTTACTCGGCAGCGGCCTTGAACTTGTTGTAGTTGATCAAGCAGCCGGCCTTGACGATGGCACGCTCCTCTGCCGTCATATCGGCAATGTATAGCTCAATCTGCTCGACCGTGCCGTCGGCGCGCACCACGTAGGCGGCGATGTCCTTCAGGTCGCCGTCGAGCGCGGCACGGATACCCGGCACAAAGACGTAGTCGCCCACCTCAAAGTTGGGCTCCGCCTCCATCTGGAAGGGCACCATGCCCCAGTTCATCACGTTGGAGCGATAGCGCTTGGTGGCGTACTCGTGGACGATGTTGGCCAGGCCGCCAATTACGCGCTGGCAGCTCGCGGCCTGCTCGCGGGCGGAACCGTCACCGGGCTTCTTGGCATAGAGCATGGAGCCGTACTCGGTCGCCTTGGCGTCGGCAGCGACACCCGCGCCGGCCAGCGCCTCAAACACGCCGGCAAGCTCGGCATCGAGCGCGGCCAAGTCGCCTGCTGCCTCGCCGGCAATGCGGCGCTTCTCCACGGCGTCGACCTCCTTGGAACGGCCCACGTAGGCCGGATCGCGGCGGCTGAGCATAAACTCGGCCAGGCCCAGCGGGTTGGAGCGGAAGGAGCTCGTCTCGCCCGAGGGAATGAGCTCGTCGGTCGTGGTGACCGGGTCCATGATCTTGGAGCACACCTTGAGCAGGATATCGTCGCCGAGAGGCTCCATCGCGGGCCACGGCTTGATATTGGGACCCTCGACCAGCTCGTCGGCAGGCTCCGCCTTGCCAAAGCCCCAATACACGCGCTTTTTGTACGGCGCGTCGTCAAAGGTGTACTCGCAGGCCTCGTCCCAAGTCTCCTCGGGCAGGCCGGTCGCCGGCGTCAGGACGCCGCCGTTGGCAGCCGTCGCCGCAATGGAGCGAGCGTCCATCAGGGCCACGGCGCTCAGCTGACCATTACCCGGCTTGGAACCCTCGCGGTTGGGGAAGTTACGCGTGGTGTGGCGGATGGACAGACCGTTGTTGGCAGGCGTGTCGCCGGCACCGAAGCACGGACCGCAGAACGCCGTGCGCACGATCGCGCCAGCCTCCATGAGGTCGTAGATATAGCCGCGGCGTGTAAGCTCGAGTGCCACGGGCTGGCTCGTGGGATAGACCGACAGCGAGAACTCGCCGCAGCCGGTGTTGGCGCCCTTGAGCACGCGGGCAGCCTGGACCACGGAGTCGTAGTTGCCGCCCGAGCAGCCGGCGATAACGCCCTGCTGCACGTGCAGCTTGCCGTCGACGATCTTGTCGAGCAGACTAAAGTGCGTCTTGCCCTCGCCGATCTTGGCGGCCTCAAGCTCCACCTCATGCAGGATGTCCTTGAGGTTCTCGTTGAGCTCGTCAATCTCAAAGCCGTTGGAAGGATGGAACGGCAGGGCGATCATGGGCTTGATGCTCGACAGATCGACCTCGACGCAGCCGTCGTAGTAGGCAACATCGGCGGGCTTGAGCTCGCGGTAGTCGTCGCCGCGGCCGTGCATGGCCAAAAACGCGTGTGTGTCCTCGTCGGTAGCCCAGATGCTCGACAGACAGGTGGTCTCGGTGGTCATGACGTCGACGCCGTTGCGGTAGTCGGCCGTCATGCTCGCAATGCCCGGGCCCACGAACTCCATGACCTTGTTCTTAACGTAACCCTTGGCAAAGACGGCACGGATGATGGCGAGCGCCACGTCGTGCGGGCCGACGCCGGGGCGCGGGGCGCCCGTGAGGTAGATGGCAACGACGCCGGGATAGGCGACATCGTAGGTGTCGCGCAGCAGTTGCTTTGCCAGCTCGCCACCGCCCTCGCCCACGGCCATGGTGCCCAGGGCGCCGTAGCGGGTGTGCGAGTCGGAACCCAAGATCATCTTGCCGCAGCCGGCGAAGTTCTCACGCATAAAGGAATGGATGACCGCGATATGGGGCGGAACGAAGATGCCGCCGTACTTTTTGGCAGCCGAGAGACCGAAGACGTGGTCGTCCTCGTTGATAGTGCCGCCCACGGCGCACAGCGAGTTGTGGCAGTTGGTGAGCACGTAGGGCAGTGGGAACTGCTCCATGCCCGAGGCGCGCGCCGTCTGGATGATGCCGACAAAGGTGATGTCGTGGCTCGCCATGGCATCGAAACGAATCTTGAGCGCCTCGGGGTCGCCGGACGTGTTGTGTGCCTGAAGGATCGAATACGCGATGGTGCCACGCTTGGCGTCCTCGGGCGTCTGCGTAATACCGCGCTCGGCAGCCTCGGCCGCAGGCACAACCTCGCTGCCGCCGCGCAGGTAGATGCCGTCCTCGTACAGCTTGACCATACTGTCTCCCACTCTGCCCAAAAGATTTGGGCTCATAGCATACATTCGTTCAATATCGTGCCATAGAACGGTTGCAAGTGGGTTACGAATCTGCACGTTCACTTTATCTCGGTAAAGCATGGGACGAGTCCGGTGTGGGCCGGCAGACTTGGCGCAAGGAGTGTCCCAAAGTGCCGGCACAAAAGGAACGTCCCCAAGTGCCAAACTACCCTACTCCGGCAACGCCGATGTTTTGGCGCAGACAGCGAAAGCCCGCCAGAGCGAGCAAGGTGCCTTGAAACAAGGCAGCATTGATCTTTTGATCATGCCGCCGAAGTTGAAAGGCAGATTGCCGCTCTGACGGGCTTGCAGCGTCAACTGGTTACGCGGGTTGGTAAACCCGCGTAACTACAAATCTCCGCCGGCACCCAAAAGCTTGCGCATGACTTGCTCGGGGTTGACCGAGCCGTCGCGCGGGGCCAGGGCGGTGATCTTCTTCTGCATCTTGTACTCATGCAGCTCGTCCTCGAGCTGGCGCACGCGAGCACGGAGCTTTTCGTTCTCGCGCTCACGCTCCTCGGCACGCTCCTTCATATCGAGGATGCGTACCACGCCGGCAAGGTTGATGCCCTCGTCGGTCAGTTGGTTGATGAGTTCCAGACGCTCGATATCGGCACGGGAATACAGGCGCGTGTTACCGCCCGAGCGCTGGGGGTTCACCAGGCCCTTGGACTCGTAGACGCGCAGAGTCTGCGGATGCATGCCGGTCAGCTCGGCCGCCACGCTGATCATATACAGCGGTTTGTTCCTATTGTCCTCGGCCATGCTACCTGACCCCTTTCCGTCTCGTTATCGTCCATCATAAGCCCGCGGGCGCGGGCGTGCGCCACGACCGCCCTAGTATGTCGCCTTGTAACGGTTGACCTTCTCGCGATAATCGCGCGTGTCGGCCTCGCGAAGCTTGGTCATGGCATCGCGCTCATCATCAGACAGGTTCGCGGGAACCTGCACCTTAATCTCGACGAGCAGCGCACCCGTGCGGCCGCGATGCTTAACGTCGGGCGCACCCATCTCCTTAAAGCGGAACTTCTTGCCCGTCTGGGTGCCAGCGGGCACCTTCAGACGAACCGTCGCGCCGCCGGGCGTGGGCACATCTACCGTACAGCCGAGCGCCGCCTCGTAGATCGAGATCGGCACCTCCATGGTCACATCGGCACCTTTGCGCTTAAACAGCGGATGCTCCTCCACGTGCGTGGTCACGACCAGGTCGCCGCGCTCGCCGCCGGCAACGCCATACTCGCCGCGACGCTTGTAACGCAGCTTACCTCCGTCGACCGCGCCCGCAGGCACCGAGACCGTAATGGTCTGCTGCTCGCCTGTCGAGGGAATGCGGTAGGTGACCTTGTGCGTCACGCCGCGGAACGCGTCCTCGGCCGTTACGTCGACAGTCAGCGACAGGTCGCCGCCCTTGCGCGCGCGGTTGCGGCCCGCGCCGGCACCGGCATTACCCGCGGCCCCCGCAAAGCCCGAGCCCCAATCGCTGCCCCAGGCGCCGTTGCCACTAAAGATGCTGTCGAAGATATCGCCCCAGCCGCTCGCGCCGGCACCGGCGCCGTAGCCACCGCCATACGCGCCGCCCGCGCCCGGCATGCCGCCGAACATGAGCATCTGGTCGTACTCTTTGCGCTTCTTCTCGTCCGAAAGCGTCTCGTAGGCCTCGCTAATCTCCTTAAACTTGGCCTCGTCGCCGCCGGCATCGGGGTGATATTTTTGCGCGAGCTTGCGAAACGCGCTCTTGATCTCTTTGTCGGAGGCGCTCTTGGATACGCCCAGGATGTCATAGAAGGTTTTGCCTGCAGCCATCGTAGCTCCTCTCCTCTAGTACCTGCCATTTGGGGACGGGGTAGAAATGGCAGATTTACTCATACTCGCACTCTTGACAACGGCGACGCACATGCGCATGCACATGGCAGCGCCTTGTCAAGAGACGAAATCTGCCATTTCTACCCCGTCCCCAAATGGCAGGTCAAGGTTAAAAGGGCCCCGGGTGTTGCCCCGGGGCCCTTCTCAATTACTCCTCGGTGCTCTCGGCCGTATCGGCCGCGGCATCCTCGGGCGCCGCTTCGGGCTCCGGTGCGGGGCGCTTCTCGCCACCGTAGGTCACCGTCACCATCGCGGAGCGCAGGATGCGGTCCGCCATGCGGTAGCCCTTCTGGTACACGTCGTTGACGGTCTCGTCGTACTGCGATGCGTCCTCGACACGCCCCACGGCCTGGTGCTCAAGCGGATCGAACGCCTCGCCCTTGGGGTCGATGGGCTCAACGCCCTCGTGCGCAAACACATCGAGCAACTTGGCATGCACCGCGTCAACGCCATCGACGAACTGCTTAAAATCGTCGGAAAGCTCCTGGCTACGGGCATGGTCGATCGCACGCTCGATATCGTCAACCACCGGCAGCAGCGCAGTGACGAGCTTCTCAGTCGCGCGCTCGCGCTCGGCGATGCGCTCGTTGGCGGTGCGGCGGCGGAAGTTCTCCCAGTCGGCCTGCAGGCGGGCGGTGCGCTCGGTGGCGTCCTTTGCCTTGTCCTCGGCGGCCTTCTGAGCCTCTGCCGCAGCATCGAGCTCGTTGCGCACGTCGGCAAGCTCCTTTTGGGCCTGCTCGAACTTGAGCTTAAAGTCGTTGTCGGCGGCTTCCTCACCGGCGCGGATAGCGGCTTCCACCATCTCGTCCTCGGTCATCGTCGCCTCCTTGTTGGAATCCTCTACCTGGTTCTCGGCAGCCTCGGCGGCCTCGGCCTCGTTGGCCTCGGTATCGTCGACGGCCTCTACGGGAATCTTCACGTCCTTCTCCTCAGAGTCAACGGGGTCGGCGCCAGCGGCAGCCGCCTCCGTGCGAGCTTTACGGGCGGACATGATTACTTGTCCTCGTCGTCCACAACCTCGTAGTCGGCGTCGACAACGTCATCGTCGGCAGGCTGGGCACCGGCGGCACCGTCGGTCTGCTGCTGAGCGTCGGCGTAGACAACCTGAGCCAGCTCGTAGGCCACGGACTGCAGGGACTCGCCAGCGGCCTTGATGGCCTCGACGTCAGAGCCTTCGAGCGCCTTCTTGGCGTCGGCGATAGCGGCCTCGGCCTTGGACTTCACGTCGGCGGAAACCTTGTCGCCCAGCTCGTTGAGGGTCTGCTCGGTGGAGTAGCACAGGCTGTCGGTCTGGTTGCGGACCTCGACCTCTTCCTTCTGCTTCTTGTCCTCCTCGGCATGAGCCTCGGCGTCCTTGACCATACGATCGACTTCGTCATCGGACAGAGCGGTGGAGCCGGAGATAGTGATCTGCTGCTCCTTGCCGGTACCCTTGTCCTTAGCGGAGACCTTGACGATGCCGTTGGCGTCGATGTCGAAGGTGACCTCGATCTGCGGCACGCCGCGACGGGCAGCCGGGATACCGGTCAGCTGGAACTTACCGAGCGACTTGTTGTCGCGGGCAAGCTCGCGCTCGCCCTGGAGCACGTTGATCTCGACGCTGGTCTGGTTGTCGGCTGCGGTGGAGTAGACCTCGGTCTTGGAGGTTGGGATCGTGGTGTTGCGGTCGATCATCTTGGTCATGATGCCGCCCATGGTCTCAACGCCCAGCGACAGCGGGGTAACGTCGAGCAGAAGGATGCCCTCGACGTCACCGGTGAGCACGCCGCCCTGGACGGCAGCACCGTCGGCAACGACCTCGTCGGGGTTCACGGACATGTTGGGCTGCTTGCCGGTCATGGTCTTGACCAGATCCTGGACAGCGGGCATACGGGTGGAGCCGCCGACGAGGATGACCTCGGTCAGATCGGAGAGCTTGAGCTTAGCGTCGCGCAGGGCGTTGGTGACAGGCTGCTTGCAGCGCTCGAGCAGGTCGCGGGTGATCTTCTCGAACTCGGCGCGGGTCAGCGTGTAGTTGAGGTGCAGCGGGCCGGACTGGTTCATGGTAATGAACGGCAGGTTGATGGTGGACTGCTGGGCTGCGGAGAGCTCCTTCTTAGCGTTCTCGGCGGCCTCCTTCAGACGCTGCAGGGCCATGGGGTCCTGACGCAGGTCGACACCGTTCTCCTGCTGGAACTTGTCGGCCATCCAGTCGATGACGCGCTGATCCCAGTCGTCGCCGCCCAGGTGGTTGTCGCCCGAGGTGGACAGAACCTCAAACACGCCGTCGGCGAGATCAAGGATGGAGACGTCGAAGGTGCCGCCACCCAGGTCGAAGACCAGAATGCGCTGGTCGGTGCCCTGCTTGTCCAGGCCATAGGCAAGAGCAGCAGCGGTCGGCTCGTTGACGATACGCTTAACGTTGAGGCCAGCGATCTTGCCTGCGTCCTTGGTGGCCTGACGCTGGGCGTCGTTGAAGTAGGCCGGGACGGGGATGACGGCGTCGGTGACGGTCTCGCCCAGATACTTCTCGGCGTCGGCCTTCATCTTTGCGAGCGTCATGGCGCTCACCTGCTCGGCGGTGTAATCCTTGCCCTCGATGTCGACGACGGCACGGCCGCCCTGGCCCTCCTTGACCTCGTACGGCACGGTCTTGATCTCAGAGGTGCACTCGGAGTACTTGCGGCCCATGAAGCGCTTGATGGAGAACACGGTGTTCTTGGGGTTTGTGACAGCCTGGTTCTTAGCGGCCTTACCCACGACGCGGTCGCCGTCGGCGCGGAAGCCCACGACAGACGGGGTGGTGCGGTCGCCCTCGGCGTTCACGATAATGGTCGGAGAACCGCCCTCGAGAACGGCCATAGCGGAGTTAGTAGTACCAAGGTCGATACCAAGAATCTTACTCATTAGAAATTCCCTCTCTCTTTTGCGTTCGCGCCGCCTCGACGATCTGTCGCGCGGCGCTTCGGCTTGTCTTTCAGGATGTAGTGTATCCCCTTATGGGCCGGAATATACAAAATCTAAGTCAATTCATATAAGATTTCTTATTGCCGAGAGTTTAGGTTCGCAAATTCGCAGGTAGACGCACTGTTTGAGTTCTCGGCAAATCTATTGAGATCTATGTAGAGATGGCTGAGGTTTGGGTCCGGGGGTGCCTGGGGGCCGTCTTGCGGAAAGCTCATCCCGATTTGAGCGTAGATTCCGGGTCGCAGTTTCCGTCTGAAGGCTCAACCGGAAACTGTATCCCGTTTTGAGAGCTGATACCGGGTCGCAGTTTCCGCTAGCGGGCCCAACCGGAAACTGCGGCCCGTGTTTCGGCCAAATAACGGGATGTCCTTTCCGCAGGGGCGCTCAATAGCTCAATATTTCAAGTCACCTTTAGCTAACATTTGCGCAGCTCAACGGCCCCACCTGCGCGTTTTTTAGTAAACCTTGGCATACTCGGCGAACGGTATGAAGATGCCGGCCAGAGGGTATTGCAAACGGTCGCTCCCGTGGTATGTTTTTGCCCGAATCAAACCGGCGCGCATCGTCTGTAGCGTCGGTCAACAGAGAGGAAACTACCATGGCTCATCCCGTAATTGATGCCGACGAGTGCATCGCTTGTGGCGTTTGCGTCGACTCCTGCCCCGCTGGCGTTCTGGAGCTCCAGGACGTCGCTACCGTCGCTGACGAGGACTCCTGCGTCGCCTGTGGCGCTTGCCAGGACGCTTGCCCCGCTGGCGCGATCACCGAGATCGTCGAGGAGTAACAACTCCCCCACTTGCACACTCAAAAGTACACCGTGCACAAAAAAGGAGGCCTCCGCATCGCCGCGGAGGCCTCCTTTTTTGTGCGGATAACTAATTTGGCACCGTCGCAGGTTGAGCCCACGTCAGCGAAAACGCCCCTAAGCGAGCAAGGTGACGTGAAAGAGGGGGGAAGCGTACTTTAGGTACGCGACCGACGATTGAACGTCAGATTGCCGCTTAGGGGCGTTTGCAGCGTCGGCTAAGAGAGATCGTCCTCGTAGGGCATCAGGTCTGCCAAGTAGCCTTTCTCCTTGAGCATGGCCTCGATCTCGTCGAGGGTCTGTTCGTCCTCCGCCGCAATGCGATGGAAGTGGTAGCCGCTGGTCACCGTCAGCAGCGGAAAGCTCTTGCCGCTCTCGATATCGCGCAGATAGCGCTCGACATCGCGACGATTGCGGATGTCCAGGTCGGCCGTAATCTTACCGTACACGCGGTGATTGACAATCACGTTGAGCACGGCGCCGCCGGCGTCGACGATACTCGTGAGCTCATCGCCTGCCTGCTCCACGCTGTGGCGAACCTTGACCAAGCGCGTAGGCACGGCGGGGCTGCTGGGGGCCTCCTGCAGCACGTAGCCGCGGTTGGTCGCCACGATATCGTGCCCATCGGCGCGCAGCAGGGCGATGTCCTGCACCACGATCTGGCGGCTCACACCCACCTCGCGGGCAAGCGCGCTGCCCGATACGGGCCCCTTGGCCCCCTCGAGCACGGCCATGATGGCACGGCGACGCTCGCGGGCGTTCATTATTTACCGTCCAGCAGACGCAGGTGCTTAAGCGAGAGGTCGAGGATCGGCGCGGAGTGCGTCAGGGCGCCCGAGCTAATAAAGTCAACGCCCAGGTCGGCAAGCGCGCGGATATTGCTGGCATCCACGTTGCCCGAGCACTCGGTCTTGGCGCGGCCGGCGATAAGTTCAATAGCGGCGGCCATGTCGTCATGGGTCATGTTGTCGAACATGATGATGTCGGCGCCGGCCTCCACGGCCTCGCGCACCATGTCCAGGTTCTCGCACTCGATCTCGACCGTCGTGGTAAACGATGCGTGGGCGCGCGCCATCTCGATCGCGCGCGTCACGCCACCGGCGGCATCGATGTGGTTGTCCTTGAGCATGACAGCCGTCGACAGGTTATAGCGGTGGTTGCTGCCACCGCCAATCTCGACTGCCGCCTTTTCAAACACACGCATGCCCGGTGTGGTCTTGCGCGTGTCGACAAGCACGGTCTTGGTGCCCTCTAGCGCAGCCGCCATCCGATGCGTGTAAGTAGCGATGCCGCTCATGCGCTGCAGGTAGTTGAGCGCCACGCGCTCGCCCGAAAGCAACACGCGCGCGTCGCCGCGCACCTGGCCCACGTGATCGCCGGCATGCACCTCGTCGCCATCCGAGACATCGAACAACACGGAGTTCTGCGGATCCAGCAGCTCAAAGGTGCGGGCGAATACGTCCAGGCCGGCGATAATGCCGTCGGCCTTGGCGATAAGCTCCACCGTGGCGGGACGCGCCGTGGGGCACACGCTCGCCGTGCTCACGTCCTCAAACGTGATGTCCTCGCGCAGGGCCTGCAGAATCAGATCATCGACGACGAGCTTCATGGTAATGGGATTCATGGTCTACTCCTCCACGGCCTGCGTGCCGGCGGCACGGGCCAAATCATCGATTGCCAGGGCGTCGGCGCTCAGGGCGCGATGACGGCCATCGAGCGCGGGATCGCCCGCCTGCTCCACGGCCAGCGACTCGCCGGTACGCATGTACCACGCGGCGCGACGACCCCAGACCAGTGCTTCGAGCAGACTGTTTGATGCAAGGCGGTTCTTGCCGTGAACGCCGTTGCAGGCCGTCTCGCCCGCGGCGTAGAGTTCGGGCATCGAGGTGCGGCCGTCCTTGTCGACCCACACGCCGCCCATAAAGTAGTGCTGCGTCGGCGTAACGGGAATGGGCTCGTCCAAGATGTCGCGGCCGTCCTCCAGGCAGCGCGCGCGAATGTTGGCAAAGTGCCCGGTCACCACGTCACGCTCGACGGGGGCAAAGCTCAGCCACTCGTGCTCGGTGCCGTCCTGCTTCATCTGCTCGCGGATGGCGGCGGCGACAACGTCGCGCGGCTGCAACTCGTCGGTAAAACGCTCGCCGGCGGCGTTGAGCAAAATCGCGCCCTCGCCGCGGCAGCTCTCGCTGATCAGGAACGTGCGACCCGGCTGCGGCGAGAACAGACCCGTGGGATGGATCTGCACGTAGTCCAGGTGCTCCATCTTAATGCCATGCTCCTGAGCGATGTAGCAGGCGTCGCCCGTGAGCTGCGGGTAGTTGGTCGAGTGGTCGTACACGCCGCCAATGCCACCCGTCGCCCACAGCGTGTGGCGGGCATGGATCTTAAACGGCTTACCGGCATGCACGCCCTCAACGGCATTTGCCAGCTCGTCGGCGGGGCGAACCGAGTTGTCCTCGTCCACGGCTACGGCGACGACGCCGGTGCACACCGTGGCGCCATCGCGCTCGGCGGTCAGGATGTCGGTCATGGCCGCGTGCTCCAAAATCTGCACGTTGTCCAGCTTGCGAACGGCCTTGAGCAGCTTGGTCGTGATCTCCTTGCCCGTAATGTCGGCATGGAAGGCAATGCGCGGACGGCTGTGCGCGCCCTCGCGGGTAAAATTGAGGCTGCCGTCGGCCTTGCGCTCAAAATCCACGCCCAACGCTAGCAGGTCGTTGATGACCGAGCGGCTCGAGCGAATCATGATGTCGACGCTCTCGCGGCGGTTCTCGTAGTGGCCGGCGTGCATGGTGTCCTCAAAGAAGGCATCGTAGTCCGAGCCTTCGGGCAGCACGCAAATGCCGCCCTGCGCGAGCATCGAATCGCACTCATCAACCGCGCCCTTGGAGAGCATGATCACGCGCGTGCTCGTCGGCAGATTGAGGGCCGCGTACAGACCCGCTACGCCGCAGCCGGCAATGACGACGTCGCACTCCATATCGGGGTATTGCTTGGTTTCCACAGGAATCCTCTCCCTTGAATGTGACATAAGGGACCGTCCCTCATGCAACATTGTTCTAGCGTGCTGCGTACTCGAGCATACGGTCGAGCGTGAGCTTGGCCTGGTCGGCAGCCTCGTCCGACACGCCGATCTGCACCTCGCCCTCGCCCGTCTCCAGGCAGCGCACGAGCTTCTCGAGCGTGATGAGATCCATGTTGACGCAGGTGGGCTGCACCGCGGGGAAGTAGAACTTCTTGCCGGTGCCCTGGCAGCGGCGCTCGAGCTCGTAGAGCACGCCGCGGACCGTCACGATGATGAATTCGCTCGCGCCGGACTCCTCGGCATACTTGATGATGCCGGCGGTGGAGCCGATGTAGTCGGCCTCGGCCAGGACGTCGGCCTTGCACTCGGGGTGCGCCAGCACGAGCGCGTCGGGGTGGGCCTCCGTCGCGTCGACGATCTGCTCGACGGTGATGATGTGATGGCGCGGGCAGTAGCCGTTGTTGAGGATGACGTGCTTTTGCGACACCTGCTCGGCTACGAAGCGGCCCAGGTTTTGGTCGGGAATGAACAGGATATGCTGCTGCGGCAGCTCGGACACGATCTTGACGGCGTTGGAGCTGGTGACGCACACGTCGCTCCAGCTCTTGATCTCGACCGTGGAGTTGACGTAGCACACCACGGCCAGGTCGTCGCCGTACTCGGCGCGCGCCGCGTCGACCGTCTCGCGCTTGACCATGTGAGCCATGGGGCAGTCCGCGCCCGGCTCGGGCAGCAGCACGGTCTTAGTGGGATTGAGCAGCTTGGCGCTCTCGCCCATAAACTCCACGCCGCACAGCACGATGGTCCGCTGCGGCAGGCTCTTGGCGAGCTTGGCCAGGTAGAAGCTATCGCCGACGTAATCAGCCACAGCCTGCACCTCGGGCGCCACGTAATAGTGCGCTAGGATCACCGCGTCACGTTGGGTTTTTAGTTGCTGAATGGCCTCGACGAGCTCTGCGGGCACCAGTGCCGCGCGCTCCGTTGCCGTCGTTGCCGATGCTAGGCCGGCCGCGATATCGCGTGCAAGCTCCGACGCATCCATGTTCGCGCTCTGTGCCATCAAGGCCCCTCTCTTTTGGCGAATCTTGGGGCTTTAGTATGACACCTAGGTTTACAGCTGACAAGACAGCTGTAAACCTAGGTGTAAAGTTGAAATAAAGATTCAATCATGTGGCAGGTCCATATTCGAACTGGCAAGCTGAGGATAGCTGAGCTCTCGATGGCGCAGGAGGCATCTTTCGCCACCGCAATACCGCTTGGCGCGAGTTGCACGCCGTGGGGCGCAAACGGTCCGCACCCCCACAAGCGGTCCGCACCCAATGTGGCAAAATCGAACTACTAAGGGGGCTTAGAATGCTCAAGATTATTGCCTGCGACGATGATGTCGCTTTTCTAGATAGACTGCACCGGATGATCGACCGTTGGTCGACCGAGACGGGCACGACGGTCGATGTTGCGCTCGTCACGCGCGGCGAGGACCTGCTGGCCCGCCATGCCGCATCGCGCGCCGACATCATTCTGCTCGACATGATCATGCCGCTCGTCAACGGCATGGACACCGCACGCGAACTGCGCCAGGCCGACACCGCCGTGCGCCTGGTGTTCCTCACCTCGTCGCCCGAGTTCGCGCTTGAATCCTACGAGGTCCGCGCCTTCGACTATCTGCTCAAGCCCGTGACTTACGAACGCCTGGCGCAGTTACTCGACGAGCTTTCGAGCATGCGCCCGGCGGCAACCGACGAGCTCGTGATCAAAACTTCCTTTGGCTACCACGCCCTGCGCCTGTCCGACATCGAATATGCCGAGGCGCGCAACAAGCACGTGGTCTTCCACCTGCGCGACGGACGCGATATCGAGGCACTCGAGTCGTTCCGCAGCGTCGAGGACCGCTTGGAGCAAAACGCGGTCTTCTTTAAATGCCACCGCAGCTACCAGGTCAACCTGCGCAATATCGATCACTTTGACCGCACGGACATCGTCATGCGCTCGGGCGCGTGCATCCCGCTTTCGCGCAGCTGCAAGCAGGGATTCCAAGACGCCTACTTTGCGGCGCGCTTTGAGGGTGGGAGACACTGATGGTCTCCTCGGTCGAAATGGTCCTTTGGGCAATCCACCACGCCACGACGCTACTCTTTGGCGTCTTTGCCTCGGCGGCGCTGTGCGGTGTCGAGATCAACCGGCGTCATGCGCTTGAACTGGTGTTGGTCGGTGCCGTAACCGGATGCGCATTTGGCCTCGCCAATGCCGTCGGCGGCGAGCTTTTTGCCCGCCAGGTATATCCGCTCGTCGTGCATCTGCCACTCGTCATCTATTTGTGCGCGCGCTACCGCCTGAGCCCGCTGCTTGCCGTGCTCGGCATTACGAGTGCCTATCTGAGCTGCCAGTTCAGCAATTGGATGGGCATCGCCGCATTTGCCGCAACCGATTCTCAGATCGCGTACTATCTGGCGCGCATCGCGACCACACTCGCCGTCTTTGCCGTCCTGTTGCATTGGGCCGGCGACATCGGTCCGCGCTTGGCGATTAAAAGCACCACCGAGCTGGGCATCCTTTTAATCCTGCCGCTCGTCTATTACGTCTTTGACTATGCCACCAACGTCTACACCACGCTGTTCCACTCGGGCTCGGTGGTAACGGTTGAGTTTTTGGCATTTGCGCTCTGTGCCTTCTATCTTATGTTTCTTGCCGTTTACCTGCGCGAATACGAAGAAAAGGAAACCGCTGAGCGAGAGCGCTGGATGCTCGAAACCCGCGACAGCGCCGCCATCAAAGAGCTCGAGGCTTGGCGTCAATCTGGGCGCGAGCTGTCGATTCTTCGCCACGATATGCGCCACTTCCTACGCGGCCTGGCCGCTTTAATTGAGGAGGGCCACACCGACGAGGCGCTCAAACGCATCGATGAACTCTGCGAAGCCGGCGATCGCACCGCCGTACGCCGCTTCTGCGCCAACGAGACCGTAAACATCGCGCTTTCGTCATTTAACTCGGATATCAATAGAAACGGCATTGCCGCCAACCTGCGCGCCGCCGCACCCGAAACCATCCACGTAGGTGACGCCGACCTGTTTAGCGTGCTCTCAAATGCCTTGGAAAACGCTATCACCGCCGCAAGCGCCGCACCCCAAGGAAAGCGATTCGTCGACTTTGACCTGCGATTAGAGGACGGCCAGCTGCTGCTGTTAGTTTCCAACACGTTTGACCGCGCGCCGCGCATGGTCGACGGCATGCCCGTGACCCGGCATGCGGGCCACGGCTTTGGCACCAGGAGCATCAAACTTGCCGTGGAGCGCATGAACGGAAACTGCCAGTTCCGCATTAACGGCGATCGGTTTGAGCTGCGCGCCGTGATGTAGAAGTGCGGTGCCGATCTCGAGGCGCGCCTTGCCCGCCAGGCAATCGCTCGCCGGCGCCAATCCGCTACAGCGGTGCAGCCGCCGGGGTCAGCTGCTTAATGTATGCCCACATGCGCTGCTTGGCGACTTTGTCAGTGAGCGCCGCCTCAAAACCGTCGAGCGCGAGCACGCGGCGACCCTGCACATGGGCGACCAGGCCGGGCTTGAGCATGGCGGTGTCGAAGTCGTCGATTGCCACAAGCATGTCGGCATAGGTCTCGCGCATGGCATCGGCCGCGCGATCGTCCAGCAGCAGGACCGCCTCGGGGTCCAAGGCCTCGAGCGCCTCGCGGAACAGCTCGCACGGCAGAGTCTCGCCCACCGCGACCGCTCCGTCACCCACGCCGGCGACGCTTGCCAGCACGCAAAAATCCTCGGGCGCGTAGCCGATGGCCCCAAGCGCCTTGCGCAACGCCGCGCCATCCGGGCCGGCGGCAAGCTCGCCACCCGAACGCTCGGCCTCGTCCAAATCGCCTTTGACCAGCACGATCGGCGAGCACGCGTTGCCCGCGATACGCACGCCACGGCCCGCGAGCGATGCGAGCTCCTGCTCGGTCGCCTGGGCGATGGCTTCTTTTTTCTGGCTTTGTGACGTGGGCATGCGCTCTCCAATCGTTTGCGTGCCCACCATTATATAAAAGAGCCGCCCACGAGTGGTTGCTTTGCGGGCGGCTGGGTATAAGCACGGTCGTACTGAGTTTTACGCGGCCAAGCCGCGTCGCATTATGGAGGTCACCATGGCTGACATTAATCAGATTACCCCCGAGAACTTCGATTCCATCGTTAACGACAGCCTGCCCGTGCTGGTCGATTTTTGGGCACCGTGGTGCGGGCCCTGTCGATCCCTCTCGCCCATCGTTGACGAGGTTGCCGATGAGCTGGCGGGCAAGCTTGCCGTTGCCAAATGCAACGTCGACGACAACCAGGACCTGGCCATGAAGTATGGCGTCATGAGCATCCCCACGCTGGTTGTGTTTAAGAACGGCGAGGAGATTGACCGCTCGGTTGGCGCTCTGCCCAAGGCGAGGCTGCAGGCGCTGCTGGAGAAGCATCTGTAATACGCTTGTTACATGTTGCCGTCTGCCTGCCGTCCATGAGCGCTTTTGCACCGCTCGCCGGACTTCTGGATGCACCGAGTGCAACCACGGATAGTATGGTAGTCACAAACAGCCCCCAGTGAACGGGTGCGGGTCGCACAGACTCGCACCCGTTTTCTTATGCAGCTGCGCACAGAGCGGGCGTAGTAAAATCTGAACCACTGAACTGCCCCATACAAAAGGAGATTTTCCATGCATGACGTCGGAATGAACATGAGCCAGCTTGCCATGAGCGTCAAGCAGGTCGACGACACCATCGAGCTCGCTCACGAGTGGAGCCATCAGCTGCTGCATGCGACCGAGAATTTTGACATGGAGCGCATCGGCGCCAAGCTCGAGGCCGCCATGGCCGCGCTCCACGAGGCGCATGACGCGCTCGAGGGCTACGAGGAAGCCATCGAGGCCGACCACAACTCCGTCGGCTCCGTGAAGCTGGTGTAAGGTGGCCGAACACGAGCACTGCTGCGGGTACGAGCACGAGCATCCGCACGGGGCGGACGGTGACGCGGGCTGCCACTGTAGTGGCTCCGGCTCCGAGCTGGTCCGTTTTTCGGTTACCGCACCCGACGACCTGCTGCGCCGTTTTGACGAGCAGATCGGGCGCCGCGGCGACGTGGCCAACCGCTCCGAGGCCGTGCGCGATTTGATTCGCGCCTCAATCGCCAAAGAGCAGATGCGCACGCCCGATGAGCACGTTATCGGGTCGCTCACCATGATTTACGACCATCACACCGGCGATCTGACGCGCCGCCTGGACGAGGTGCAGCACGACTACACCGACGAGATCGTATCGACGATGCACGTGCATTTGGATCACCACAACTGCTTGGAAATCCTGGCACTCAAGGGTCGCGGCGAGCGCGTCTACGAACTAGCCGACCGCCTGCTGGGCCTGCGCGGCGTTAAGCACGGCGAGCTCACGTGCGCCGCCACCAAGCAGAGCCTGGGGCTGTAACAGCACACATTTCAACGAAGGAGGGTCGCATGCGACATGCGCATATCCATGTAACGGGCATTGTGCAGGGCGTTGGCATGCGACCGTTTGTGTATCGCGAGGCCATGGCGCACGGCATTTGCGGCTGGGTGCTCAACGCGGGCGACGGCGTGCATATCGAGGCGCACGCTCCGGCCGATGCGCTCGATGCTTTTGTTGCCGCGCTTTCTGAGCATGCGCCCGCGGCGGCCCGCGTTGAGCGAGTCGATATTGCGGATTTGGAGCCTGGCGGCTGGAGCACTGCCGATGAGCAGGGCTTTCACATTGTGGCGTCGCAGGACCAGACCGCGCACACGACGCTCGTCTCGCCCGATATCGCCACCTGCGACGATTGTCTGCGCGAGTTGTTCGATCCCGCCGACCGACGCTATCACTACCCCTTTATCAACTGCACCAACTGCGGCCCACGCTTTACCATCATCCGATCGCTGCCTTATGACCGAGCGGCCACATCGATGGACCGTTTCCCCATGTGTCCCAAGTGTGCCGCGGAGTATGCCGACCCACTCGACCGGCGTTTTCACGCGCAACCCGATGCCTGCTTTGATTGCGGGCCGCATATTACGTGGCGCGAGGCTGTAAACAGCGATGCGTGCGGGAATTCATCCGCGACACCGGCCGTCGGCACCACACGCGAGGCCAGCGACGCTATCATCGAGCGCTGCGTTGAGCTGCTGGCCAGCGGTGGCATCGTCGCCATCAAGGGCCTGGGCGGATTCCATCTATCCTGTGACGCTGCCAACGAGCAGGCGGTGGCCGAGCTGCGCCGTCGCAAGCGTCGCAGCAATAAGCCGCTTGCCGTCATGGTGCGCAGTCTTGCCGATGCCGGGCGCCTGTGCCATATCGACGATGCTGAACGCGATCTGCTCGCCGGCAGTATCCGCCCCATCGTGCTGCTGCGCCGGCGGGCTGTTTGCGGGAACGACGGCGATTCTTCCGACGCCCTCGTACTCGCACCGTCCGTCGCGCGCGACCTGCCCGAGCTTGGCGTTATGCTCCCCTACACCCCGCTTCAGCATCTTCTGCTTGCAGCTGCCGCGTCACACGGTATGCACGCGCTCGTCATGACCAGCGGCAACCTGAGCGAAGAGCCCATCGAGACCGATGACGATCTTGCCTGGGAGCGCCTCGTTGCCGCCGGCATTGCCGACGCGCTGCTCGGCAACGATCGAGCGATTCTCTCGCGCTATGACGATTCCGTGGTGCGCGTGGTCGACGGCGCCGTTATGCCCGTTCGCCGCGCTCGTGGATATGCACCCCAGCCGCTGCCGTTGCCGGCGCTCGACGGCGCTCCGTCCTGCGTACTCGCCTGCGGGCCGCAACAAAAGGCCACGATTACGCTCACGCGTGAAGGGACGAACGGCGAGGCGACCTGTTTTGTGTCGCAGCATATCGGCGATGTTGAAAACGGCGGGACCTTCGATGCCTGGAACGCCGCGCGCACGCGCTTGGAAGATCTCTTTGACTTGGCGCCCGCCGCCTTGGCCTGCGATTTACACCCCAGCTATCTATCGGGCCAGTGGGCGCGCGAGCAGGCGCGAAAATGCAATCTGCCGCTCGTCGAGGTGCAGCACCATCATGCGCATATCGCGAGCGTAATGGCCGAGGCCATCGCCGCGAGCCAGCTTACAACCGACGCGCGCGTCCTTGGCATCGCCTTTGACGGCACCGGCGCCGGCACCGATGGGACCATTTGGGGCGGCGAGTTTCTTGTTGCCAGCCTTGGCGGCTTTGAGCGCGCCGCGCATTTGCGCACCTGGGCGCTCCCCGGTGGGGCGGCCTCCGTGCGCGACGCCCGCCGCAACGCCTTCGCCCTGCTCAGTGAGCTCGGCCTGCTCGAGCACCCAGGTGCCGCTCGGCTTTTGGACAGCCTCGACGAACAAACGCGCAGCGTGACAGCCACCATGATCGAGCGCGGCATCAACAGCCCGCGTACCAGCAGCATGGGGCGTCTCTTTGATGCCGCGGCAGCAATTCTGGGCATCTGCGACAAGGCAACCTACGAGGGCGAACCCGCCATAGAACTCGAAGCCGCCGCCTGGCGCGCGCTCGACAACGAAATCGCCCATTTTCCCGACGACAACGCCGGCTATTTCGCATCTGGCCCATCGTGGCTGGACGGCCCCTATGTTCTGGACCAGAAAGCGCTCTTTGAGGCACTTTTGGGAGGAATTGAAGCCGGAGCGCCCGCCGACAGGCTCGCACTCGATTTCCATGTCGCCGTCGCGCGCTCCTCGGCGCGCATCGCCAGCGATATCTGCGTGCACGAGGGCATCGACACCGTCGCGCTCTCGGGCGGCGTGTTCATGAACCGACTTCTGCTTCAGCTTCTCACCCGCGAGCTCAAAAGCGCAGGCTTTACTGTCCTTGTCCCCCACACCGTACCCGTCAATGACGGCTGCATCGCCTACGGTCAGGCAGCAGTCGCACGCACTCGCCTCGCACAGGTCGCGCCACAATAGGCTGTTCGGCCAGCCCGCAAGCCGCCGTCTCACAGGTGTAGCGCGTTTGCCCGCAGCGCCCGCGAGCGCTACCATCAACTGATGGATTATTGAGCGCCCGTCCAGCGCAAAGCGTATAAAAGGGGAACAATATGTGCCTTGCCGTTCCCGGTAAAGTAGTCAAACGCGACGACGACCTCAAGGCCACCGTCGACATGATGGGCATCGAGCGCCCCGTGTCGCTGCGACTCGTGCCGACGGCGCAGGTTGGCGACTATATTCTCGTACACGCCGGCTTTGGCATCCAGATTGTCGACGAGCAGGAAGCACAGGAAACGCTCGAGCTTGTTAATGCCATGTCCGAGCTGGTCGAAGAAGACCAGCTGACCACCAACCCGGCGGAGGCTTACTAGTGGCGCCCGAGCAGCCGGCGCGCTCCGGTATCGATTTCTCGGCATTCCGCGATCCCAAGCTGGCTCGCGAGCTCATCGAGCGCATTCATGAGCTTGTCGGCGACCGCACCATCAACCTTATGGAAGTCTGCGGCACGCATACCGTGAGCATCGGGCGCTATGGCTTTCGCTCCATTATGCCGGCCGGGCTCAAGCTGCTGAGCGGCCCGGGCTGCCCCGTCTGCGTCACCGCCAACCGCGACATCGACCACGCAATCGCGCTCGCCAACATAGACGGCGCCATCATCACCACCTTTGGCGACATGATGCGCGTGCCCGGATCATCCACCTCGCTCGCTGCGCAAAAGGCGGCGGGGCGCGATATCCGTATCGTCTATTCCCCGCTCGACGCGCTCGACATTGCCGAGCAAAACCCTGATCGCCCGGTCATTTTTATGGGCGTGGGCTTTGAGACTACGACGCCCACCATCGCCGCCGCCATCTTGGAGGCCGAGGCGCGCGGGCTTTTGAACTTCTCGGTCTATTGCGCCCACAAGGCCACGCCGCCGGCGTTGCGCGCCATCGCCAACGACCCCGAGACCACCATCGACGGCTTTATCCTGCCGGGCCACGTCGCCACCATCACGGGCTTGGCGCCCTTTAGCTTTTTGGTCGACGAATTCAATACCCCGGGCGTGGTCACGGGATTTGAACCGGTCGATATCCTGCAGGGCATCTGCATGCTGGTCCAGATGGTTGTCGAGGACAGGCCGGTGATTGACAACGCCTACCGCCGTGGCGTCAACGCAGACGGCAATCCCGTGGCGCGCCAGCTGGTCGAGCAGGTGTTTGAGCCGTGCGATACCACATGGCGCGGGCTGGGGCTGATTGCCAACTCGGGCCTTTCCATCCGCCCCGAGTTCTCGCGCTTTGATGCCCGCGCTCGCTTTGACGTGCCCGTTGAGGCGACGGTCGAGCCGCGCGGGTGCCGCTGCGGCGACGTGCTGCGCGGGGCCATTGCGCCGAGCAGCTGCCCGCTCTTTGGCCGCACCTGCACGCCCGAGCACCCCGTCGGCCCGTGCATGGTGAGCTCCGAGGGCAGCTGCGCGGCGTACTACCGCTACCGCGACTAGCCCGGGCACACCCGCACACCGGCACCACCCACGATTGGAGTTTTCGATATGTCCCATAGCGTTACCGATAGCACCGTCCTGCTGGGCCACGGCTCCGGCGGCCAGATGATGAAACGCATCATCGATGAGGTCTTTTTGGATGCCTTTGGGTCGCCCGAGCTGCTCGAAGGCAACGATGCCGGCGTCGCCGCGCTGCCCGCGAGCGGGCGCATCGCCATGTCGACCGACAGCTTTGTAGTCTCGCCGCAGTTCTTCCCCGGTGGCAACATCGGCCGCCTCGCCGTGTGCGGAACCGTCAACGACGTCGCGACCTCGGGCGCCAACGTGCGCTATCTGTCGTGCGGCTTTATCCTCGAAGAGGGCTATCCCATGGATAGGCTCCGCCAGATTGTGCAGACGATGGCCGAGACGGCGCACGAGGCGGGCGTGTCCATAATCACGGGCGACACCAAGGTGGTCGAGCGCGGCGGGGCCGACGGCGTCTATATCAATACCGCCGGCGTGGGCGAGGTGCCTGCGGGCGTGGCGCTCAGCGGCGCAAACTGCCAGCCCGGCGATGTCATCCTGGTCTCGGGTACACTGGGCGACCACGGCATCGCTATCATGAGCCAACGCGAGGGTCTGGCGTTTTCGAGCACCATCGAAAGCGACGCCGCGCCGCTCAACCACCTGATTGCCGATGTGCTTTCCGCAGCACCCGACACACGCTGCTTCCGCGACCCCACGCGCGGTGGCCTGGCCTCGACGCTCAACGAGTTTGCGCAGGCCAGCGGCGTTGCCATGGAGATCGACGAGGATGCCGTGCCCGTGCGTCCCGACGTGCAGGCCGCCTGCGAGATGCTCGGCTACGATGTGCTGCAGGTGGCAAACGAGGGCAAGATGGTTGCCGTCGTGCCGGCCGAGCAAGCCGATGCCGCGCTGAGCGCCATGCGCGCCGCCCGCTACGGCGAGAATGCCGCCATCATCGGCCGCGTGCTGCCACTTGCCGAGGGCGCCCATCCCGCCGTGCGCGTGCGCACCGGCTGGGGCTCGACCCGCATCCTCGACATGCTCGTAGGAGAGCAGCTGCCGAGAATTTGCTAACGACAAAGGCTCAGGGCTATTAAAGATATTCAGATTCCAAACATGCCCGGCACGCATGCCCAGTATCATGGGGTGCGTTTTACAACTCAAGCGGCAGGAGCACCCATGGCAGCAGCTTTTTCCCATGTGATCTTTGACCTGGACGGCACCATTCTCAACACGCTCGAGGACCTGGCGGCCGCCGGCAACCATACCTGCGAGGCGCACGGCTGGCCCACGTTTGCCGTTGACGAGTACCGCTACAAGGTGGGAAACGGCATGCTCAAGCTGGTTGAGCGCTTTATGCCCGCCGAGTATGCGGGCGACGGCCGCATGTTTGAGCAGACGCTTGCCGAGTTTAGGGCTTACTACGGCGAGCACAAGGAGGACCACACCGCCCCCTATGCCGGCACGATCGAGATGCTCGACCGCTTGCGCGCCGCGGGTGTGCAACTTGCCGTGCTCACTAACAAGGACCACGTCTCGGCGGCTCCGCTTATCGAGAAGTATTTTGGTTCCGAGCGCTTTGCGCTGGTGCAGGGCCACGTCGATGCGTTTCCGCCCAAGCCCGAGGCGCCTGTTACACTGCATGTGATGAAAGAGCTAGGCGCCGATCCGTCGACCACGCTCTATGTGGGCGATTCCAATGTCGATATCCTGACCGGTCACAACGCCGGCCTTAAGAGTGCGGGCGTCAGCTGGGGCTTCCGCGGCCGCGCAGAGCTGGAAGCCGCCGGCGCCGACTACGTGGTGGACACCCAGGACGAGCTCGCAGCGCTGATCCTGGGCGAGTAACGAGCGACACTGCTTAACGCAGCTGCGACAATTCTTCCGCGCAGAAAGCGCATCCCGTTTTGGAGCTCCGGAATGGGATGCGCTTTCCGTTTGAGGCACATCAGGGAAACCGCATCCCGTTTCAGAGCAATATTCCGGGTCGCACTTTCCGCAACCCACCCCATCCGGAAAATGCGACCCACTATTCGGCCAAAAACCGGGTCGCGGTTTCCCAAGCACTCGATGCAACGCTGGCACAAGGAATGTCCCCAACTGCCGGCAGAGACGATATGAGCAGGACATAAAAACATTGAGAGCCCCTGCTGCATGAAAGACCG